>Ga0308163_10000375_pt1 | contig 88717 bp, 68 predicted proteins | sample PhyTR1_FD_201037 | JGI IMG/M metagenome (GOLD analysis project Ga0308163, IMG submission 201037) | Phyllosphere microbial communities from UC Gill Tract Community Farm, Albany, California, United States - DLSLT.R1 | ecosystem: Host-associated > Plants > Phyllosphere > Unclassified | place: USA... | reverse complement strand
AATCTGAGCCAGGATCAAACTCTTCAGTTTAATCTCTGTTTGTCGAAACCAGATTGCTCCGGTTTCGAAATCGATCCATTGGATCGATTTCGCTCACTCAAAATACTGACCGTCACCTCATTGCTGAAATAACGTATTTCTTTTTTGTGAACATTTGATAATTTAAGTAATCAACAGCGCTTACGCAGCTGTTGGCACCTTCATCAAACGCCCACACTTATCGACTGTTAATTTTTAAAGAACTGTATTCGGTACTGCCTTGCCGCGTTTGCGAATCGTTGTGTTCGTCAGCAGCAGAGGAACGAGATTATGCACTGTTTCACTTAACTCGTCAACCCCATTTTCTTCTTCAGCGCCAGCGGTGTTGTCAAAACACCCAACTCAACTACTTGATTTCGTTCAGCTTTTACTGCGCTGCAGAAGCAGGACGCGAACTATAGCAAAGCGCACGACCTTCCACAAGTGGCAAACATCAGACGCCGTCGCCGAATTCGACCTTCGCAGCCATCACTCTCCCGAGTGCCGTTTCCGGATCCAGGCCGGCCATCAGCAGATTGATGATTTCTTTCTTGTCGTCGCCCGTCAGCTTTGCGCAAGCCTCACGGTGCGAACAGAAGTAAGCGTACCAGGCGACGTCGGCCGGTCGCTCCTTGCGCGGCTTCAGCCGTTTCGGTACCGCCGCCCGCATTGCCGCGGCGTAGTCCGCCAGTCCGGCTTCGGCACCCGACCAGTCGAAGCCGGCCACAGCCTGGCGCTCCGTCTCGTCCGCGGGAGCAGCGGACGGGTGTTGCGCAAGACAGGCCAGGTTCGGCAGCCCATGCGCCGCACAAAACCCGGCGACGAAACGCAGCTTCATGCCGATCCCGACCGGCACTGCGCGCCCGAGCACCGCATCTTTCGGATGCAGCGACCGCGCGAGCGTCAGCAGATCGCGGAAGCCGATCGGCGCCGGGCCCTTCTCTCCCGCCTGTTTTGCAAGCGCCTCGGCCAGGCGCACGCCGACGTCGATATCGGTAAGCGTGAATTGGGTCGTCATGCCGGTCTCCCTTCGTTTGCCATCGTGGTCGCGCCGATCACCTAGCGCAGGTTACCGGTATGGCCCAGCGAATAGCGGCCCGGCTGCGGCCACACGGTCAGGCCGTGCGGCTCGCCGCCGACCTTGACCTGAGCGACCGCGCCGTCGTGCGTGTCGAAGCGGTAGACCACGTCGTCGAAACGGCCCGACAGCCATAGCCACTTGCCGTCCGCGCTGACGTTGCCCATGTCCGGACTGCCGCCGCCGGGGACGGTCCACCGCGCGACGATCTTCCCGGTCGCGAACTCCAGCACCGCCACGCTGCCCGGGCCGTGGCGCTTGCCGTGGATGCGGTGGGTGCCGCGGTTGGCGATGTACAGGAACTTGCCGTCGCGGCTCGGATACAGCCCGTGCGTGCCGAGACCCGCCGGGATGAAGCCGATCTGCTTCAGGTTGTCGCCGTCGACCACGTGGACGCCATCGGCCTCCATGTCCGCGATATAGAAGCGCTTGCCGTCTGGCGCGGCGCGCACGTCCTGCGGCATGCCTTTTTTGGACGTGCAGATCTCGTCGGCACCCGGCGCACCGGGGTCGACGCCTTCGCGCAGGCGCGTCGACGGCATCGCCAGCTTCAGGTAGCCCAGCACCTTGTGCTGGACCATGTCGATCTTGGCCAGGCTGCCGTCGAACTCGCAGGTGAACAGTGCGTAGCGGCCGTCGATCGAGAACTCGGCGTGGTTGATGCCGCCGCACTGCGGGACCTCGATCGCGTACTGCATCGCCATCGTGTGCGGATCGCGGAAGTCGAGACGGTGGCGCGCCTCGGCCACCACGATCGCCGACTTGCCGTCCGGCGTGAAATACATGTTGTAGGGGTCGTCGACCGGCACTTCCCGGCCCGGCTTGCCGGTGACCGGATCGATCGGCGTCAGGCTGCCCGAATTCTGCCGCTCGGCGTTGTTGGCCACCCACAGCGTGCGCAGGTCCCAGGCCGGGATCACGTGCTGCGGACTGGCGCCGACCTTGAAGCGGTCGACCACCTTCATCGTTGCCGGATCGATCACGCTGACGTCGTTCGAACGCAGGTTGGGCACGTACACGCGCACCAGGTCGCCGCGCACCGCGGGACTCAGGTGCGACGGGCCGATTTCGCTGTACAGATTGTGCGCGTCGATCACCGGCGCCATGCCGGGCACGGTGGCCACCTTGGAGACCGTGGCGGCGAGCGTGCTGCGCTGCCGGTTCGAATGGGTGGAATCGATGACACGCACGGCAAAGAAGCCGGCCACGATGGCCAGGCCGATGCAGACGCCGACTGTTTTCTTGGAAGGCACGATGAACGTCTTTACTTGTGGATGGATGGATTCTGGACTGGCGCCTGGCGGGCGGCACGGATGGCGGCAACCGAGGCGTCGACGATGCGCGCGACCCCGAGCCGGCCCAGTTCGGCCGTGGCCCGGGTCGGATCGCCGTGCACGCCGCCGCTTCTGCCCGCTCTGGCGCCGGCAGCCAGCAGCGCCGGCCGTACCGAGCCCGGATCGAGCGCCAGCGACAGGCTGGTGTCGGCCAGGCCGGCGTGCAGGCCGATCTCGGCGTCGCCGTAGCCGCGCCGCTTCAGGTCGGCCACGTAGGCGCCCTGGGTCGCCTGGTAATACTCGGTGAGCGCATGCACGCGGCAGCCGGGGCTGCGCTGCAGGCGCGCCGCCGCTCGTTCTTCGTTCTTCTGGTAGCCGCCGTGGTCGCCCAGGAAGAACACCTCACGCATCCCGTGCTGGCAGAAGCTGCGCGCGGCCGATTCCAGGATTGCTTCGAAGGCCGCTTCCGGCACCGAGATCGTGCCGGCAAAGCGCATGTGGCCCACCGGCGGCGCGATCGCGCCTTCCGGCACGTAGGCGATCACCGGCGCCACCACGGCGTCGCCGAGACGCTCGGCGATCCGCCCGGCCAGCAGCCGCGCGCGCGCGTTGTGCTTGCCGAGGGCGATGTGCGGTCCGCTCTGCTCGGTGCCGCCGATCGGCACCAGCACCGTGGTGGCGCCGGCCGCGATGCGGGCTTGCAGCTCGGGCGAGGTGAGGTCTTCCAAGTAGACGCCGGCCGGTTCGCGTGCGACGGCCAGGGTCGGGAGGAGCAAGGCCAGTGCGAGGCCGGCGATCGCGGACGCGCTGCGGCGTCCCTTGTTCTGCAGGTGAAGCATGGTGTTCCGTCTTTCTGGTACCGGGTCGGCGTCCGGGCAGGCATCCGGCGCCCCCATGACGTCACCTATTGTAGAGCAAGCAAGCTGAATGGCGCGGACGCCATGCGCGATTTCAGCATCCCATAAGCTTTGGCGCCCGCGCCCCGTCCGGGTCAGATCGCCTGCTCCATCTCGTCGTGCGCCCGCTGCGCCGCCGATTTGTGCGGCGCCAGCGCCATCGCCGCCAGCACGCTGGCCACATAGATGACCGGCATGGCCCAGGCCAGCGCGACCACGGCGCGGGTGTTCGGCCCCGGCGGCGGCCCGAAGCGGTTGGCGCGCGCGTCGCCGGGGGCGCACAGTAGCCACAGGAACACCGCCAGGTTGAGCACCGGGATCAGCAGCCCGGCCGCGAACCAGCCGGAGCGCCCCATGTCGTGCAGGCGCCGCACGCCGATCAGCAGCACCAGCGCCAGCGCCGCCACGGCCACCAGGCCTTCGACGGCCAGGCTCACACCGCCGCCGTCGCTGGAAGCCATCGCGATCGACGCGCACAGCATCAGGAGGTTGGGCAGAACGCTGTACGCCAGCAAGCGCACGCGTCCGATGCGGCCGCGCATCGGAAACAGGGTCGGGGTGTAGATGGTGTCTGTCACGATCGTTATCCTGGTCTTGCATGAAAGCTGAAGGCCGGCATCTTACCCGCTTTGGCGGATTCCTTCCGGCTGCGACAAGCGCGAGCTCCCATCGTATTTACGCAAACTGGCGTAGCCCCAGCGCGGCCACCAGCAGCAGGAACAGCAGCAGCGACAGCCCCTTCCAGAACGCCAGCGGATCGCGCTCCACCAGCGCCGGCCGGCGCCGCTCGAGGAAGGCCGGGTTCGGATGGTGCAGGTCGAACACGAACTCGGCGACGTCCGCATGGCGCTTGCGCGGATCGATCTGCAGCGCCTTGCGCAGCGCCTCGTCGACCCAGCCGGGAATGGCCGGATCGTGTGCGCGCGCCGGTGTGTAGGCCAGGCGACGCTGGCCGGCGCGCCCGGACGCGCGCGGGATCTCGACGCCGTAGGGCAGCGCCCCGGTCAGCATGCGGTAGGCCAGCAGGCCCAGCGAGAACACCTCGGAGCGCACGGTGCCGCGCTCGCCCAGGAAGTATTCGGGCGCCGCATGCAGGGCCTCGCCCAGCAGGGTCCAGCCTTCGTCCTGGGGACCCATCTCCGCCACCCCGGCCACGCTGACCGCGCCGACGTCGATGATGCGGGCGGTGCCGCCGCGGTCGATCATGATGTTGTCCGGGCGGAGGTCCTGGTGCAGCATCTCCAGCCGGTGGAAGGCGCGCAGGCCCTTGGCGACCTGGGCGACGATGGCGCGCACCGCATCCAGGCCGGGCCGCGGATGGTCGCGCATCCACTGCGCCAGCGTGCAGCCCTCGATGTATTCGGTGGCCACGTACAGATGGCTGCGCCGGCGCCCGGGTGCAGCCGGCTTGAGCACGTGCGGACTGTCGATGCGGCCCAGGATCCACTCCTCCATCAGGAAGCGCTCCATGAGCGCGCGGTCGGCGGCCAGCTCGGTCGACGGCGTCTTGATGACGACCGGCGCGCCGCTGTCCGGCTCCTCGGCCAGCCAGACGTGGCTGCGGCTGCCGGCATGCAGTTCGCGCACGATGCGCAAGCCATCCAGCTCGGCGCGTCCTCCCAGCGACGGCGCCGGCGGCAGCTCGTCGGCCTGGCGCAGCAGCGCCGACAGCTCGCGCGCCTGCAGCGATTCGATGCGCACCAGTTGCGCGCTCAGGTTGTCCTGGCTGCCGTTGTCGAACGCGCGCGTAACCAGCCGGCGCGCCGCCGCGTCCAGGTCCGCTTCGCCGTCGACGGCCGCGCGCACGTCGGCGCCGCGCACGTGCTCCCAGACGCCGTCGGTAGCCAGCAGGAACACGTCGCCGGCGTCCAGCGTCAGCGCGCGGTAGTCGATTTCCAGGTGCGGCTGCACGCCCAGCGCCCGGCCCAGGTAGCTGCGCTCGGGCGAGATCCAGACGCGGTGGTCGGCGGTCAGCTGTTCCAGGGTGGCGCCCTGCAGGCGGTAGATGCGCGCGTCGCCGACGTGGAACAGGTGCGCGGTGCCGGCCTTGACGACCATGGCCGAGAACGTACACACATGGCCGCGGTCATGATCGTGGCTGCCCTGCCGGGTCTGCGCGTACAGCCAGGCGTTGGTCGCCGCCAGCACGCGCTCGGCCGCGGTCTTGACCGACCAGGCGTCCGGGGTGGCGTAGTAATCGGTGAGAAAAGCGGCGACCGCGGCGCGGCTGGCCAGGTGGCTGACTTCGCTGCTGCCGATGCCGTCGGCCAGCGCCAGCGCCGCGCCGCGGGCCGCCAGCAGCGGCTCGGGCGGCACCACGGCGCCGTGGGCATCCTGGTTGAGCGGCTTGCGGCCGGCGCTGCTGTGCTGGCCGACGGACAGGGTCAGCTGCGCCGCCCGCGGAGCGGTCATCAGTTGAACGAGCGCTTGGGACCGGTGCGCACGTGGGTCGAGTACAGGGTCAGGCCGGTGAACGCCAGGCCGCCGACCAGGTTGCCCAGCACGGTCGGGATCTCGTTCCAGATCAGGTAGTCGACCACGGTGAAGTGGGCGCCGGTCAGGATCCCGAACGGGAACAGGAACATGTTGACCACCGAGTGCTCGAAGGCCATCGCGAAGAACAGCATGATCGGCATCCACATCGCGATCACCTTGCCGCCCACCGTGGTCGACAGCATGGCGCCGACGACGCCGGTCGACACCATCCAGTTGCACAGCATGCCGCGGATGAACAGCGTCACCATGCCCGAGAAGCCGTACTCCGCATAGCCGAGGGTGCGCTTCTCGCCGATGGTGCCGATCGCCTTGGCCAGCGCGCCGCCGTCGGTGTGGAAGCCGAAGGTGAACACGTAGGCCATCAGGACCGCGACGGTGAGTGCGCCGCCGAAGTTGCCGAGGAAGACCACGCCCCAGTGCTTCAGCACGCGCCCCAGCGTCACGCCGGGACGCTTGTCGATCAGCGCCAGCGGTGTCAGGACGAACACGCCGGTCAGCAGGTCGAAGCCGAGCAGGTAGAGCATGCAGAAACCGACCGGGAACAGCAGCGCGCCGATCAGCGGCACGCCGGTGGCAACCGTACAGCTGACCGCGAACACCGCCGCCAGCGCCAGGATTGCGCCGGCCATGTAGGCACGGATCAGCGCGTCGCGGGTCGACATGTAGATCTTCGACTCCCCTGCGTCGACCATCTTGGTCACGAATTCCGAAGGTACCAGGTATGCCATGAAACGTCTTCCTTCCGGCCGCGGTGGCGGCGTTGATTGATCGGTTGAAGCGGCGCTGGGCGCCCCAATCAGGAGTAAGCAATAAGCGGGCCCGTGCCGGACATGTGGAAGATGGCGCGTGCGTGCGGCGACGCCTTATGGCGGTGCATGGATGCACCACGGATTGCGGGCATGGTCCGCGTGCGCGACATTGAAGCGCGTGTTCAAGAACTGCAGGCACTCGTATCGCGGTGCGGGTAGTGCAGCCCGCATTTGGTCGACAGCGCAATGTCCCGCGCCCGGTCCACATCGGTGTCTGGGATACGCACAAATATTAACTTGACGACAACTAGGGTGTCGTCGATGATTGCCGGGCGGCACGGCATGGCGCCGCTGCCAACGACCCTGGAGACGAGACAATGAAACGATTCATCCTGGCCGGCTTGCTGGCAGCCGGTCTGGCCGGTTTTGCGCAGGCCGCCGACAAGGCCGACGATGCCCAGCTGCGCACGGCCATCGCCGGCAGCCACCGGAGCAGCGCCAACGTTGCGCGCGATACCTGGCGCCATCCTTACGAAACGCTCACTTTCTTCGGCATCAAGCCGACCATGACGGTGGTCGAATTGCTGCCGGAAGGCGGCTGGTACACCGAGATCCTGGCGCCCTACCTGCGCCAGGACGGCAAGCTCATCAGCGCGGGCGTCATCTCCAGGACCCTGCTGGAGTCCAACCCGGCGGTCTATGACAAGGTCGTGCGGGGCGCCTTCAGTCCGCCCAAGGCCATCTACAACTTCGCCCCGCCGAACAGCGTCGACATGGTGCTCACCTTCCGCAACGTGCACAACTTCGTCGAGCTGGGCGACGACAAGGTCAAGGACATGTTCAAGGCACTGTATACCAGCCTGAAGCCGGGCGGCGTGCTGGGCGTGACCGACCATCGCCTGCCGGAATCCGTGCCGCAGGATGCCAAGGCCACGAGCGGCTACGTCCACGAGTCGTACGTGATCAGGATGGCCGAGGGCGCCGGCTTCAAGCTGGCCGGCAAATCCGAGATCAATGCCAATCCCAAGGACAAGGCCGACCACAAGGGCGGCGTGTGGGCGCTGCCGCCGACCCTGACCAACGCCGCCGTCGACCGCGACAAGTACCAGGCCATCGGCGAGAGCGACCGCATGACGCTCAAGTTCGTGAAGCCGTAAACGGCCGGTGCCCGCCGCGGCCTCGCAAGGCCGGGCGGACGCCGTACATCGAGGCATAGAGACTGGCCTGGACCGGTCAATCCCTCGGATCGTGAGATTCAGCGACGCCAGCGCCTGTCGCGGTCAGAACGCCCCGACATAGTTCTCGGCCAGCGCCGTCGCCAGCGCCCGCGACGCCACCACGTTCTCCAGCTCGGCGCGCTGTACCTCGCGCTGGAACGGCGTCGCATCCTCGAAGGTGTGCAGCATGCTGGTCATCCACCACGAGAAGTACTCGGCGCGCCACACGCGCTTGAGCGCATCCTCGGTGTAGCGCGCCAGGCGCTCGTCCTTGCCCTGCTTGTAGAACTGCTCGATGCCCTGCGCCAGCAGGCGCACGTCGGACACGGCCAGGTTCATGCCCTTGGCGCCGGTCGGCGGCACGATGTGGGCGGCGTCGCCGGCCAGGTAGAGGCGGCCGGCCTGCATCGGCGTCGACACGAAGCTGCGCATGCCGATGATGTTCTTCTGGAAGATGCGGCCTTCGTTGAGGCGCCAGCCGTCGTGGTTTTCCAGGCGCGCGTGCAGCTCGGCCCAGATGCGGTCGTCGGACCAGTTGTCGACGTTGTCCTTGGGGTCGCACTGGAAGTACAGGCGCTGCACCGTCGGCGAACGGGTGCTGACCAGGGCGAAGCCGCGCTCGTGGCGCGCGTAGATCAGCTCCGGCGAGGACGGCGCCGATTCCACCAGGATGCCGAACCAGCCGAACGGATAGGTGCGCTGATACTCCTGATACCCCGCCTCGCGCCCCGCCTGCTGCATGCTGGGCCGGGCGATGCCGTGGAAGCCGTCGCAGCCGGCGATGAAGTCGGCGTCGAGACGCGCGGCCTCGCCCTGGTGGGTGAAGGTGACGGCCGGCCGGTCGGTGTCGGTGCCGTGCAGCGCCACGTCGCGCACGCCGAACAGCATGCAGCCGCCGGCCGCGGTGCGCGCCGCCACCAGGTCCTTGATCACCTCGTGCTGGGCGTACACCGTGATCGCCTTGCCGGTCAGTTCGGTCAGGTCGATGCGGTGGCGGCGCCCGCCGAAGGCCAGTTCGACGCCGTGGTGCAGCGCGCCTTCGGCCCGCATGCGTTCGCCGACGCCGCTGTCGGTGAGGATATCCATGGTGCCCTGTTCGAGCACGCCGGCGCGGATGGTGGATTCGATCTCGTCGCGGGTGCGGGACTCCAGCACGACCGATTCGATGCCCTGCAGGTGCAGGAGGTGGGACAGCAGAAGGCCGGCCGGGCCGGCGCCGATGATGGCGACCTGGGTGCGCATGATATCTCCGTATGAAATAGTTATTGGAGACCATGCTAGTCAAGCGCCGGCCGGATTAGAATGGATGATGTCGCCGATTACTGGTACTTTTTTACCATGCCCGCATCGCCCCGCCCTGCCGCCGCCATCCTGCCCGAGGTCCCGCGCTTTGCCCTGTACGGCGAGCAGACGCTGGCCGAGCTCGTCCACGTCGAGCTGATCGAAACCCGCAGCCGGCGCCACGACTGGCACATTGCGCGCCATACCCATCCGGGTTTGTTTCAGGTACTTTTTCTGCTGCGCGGCAGCGTGCGCGCCGCCATCGAGGACACCGTCTGGGAGCACCAGGGGCCGGTGGCGATCACCGTCCACCCGTCGGTCGTGCACGGCTTCGATTTCGCCGAAGGCGCGCAGGGCTATGTGCTGACGGTGCACCAGAACGTGCTGTTCGCCGGCGCCGACAACCATGCCGACCTGTTCGCGCCGCTGTTCCTGCAGCCGCTGGCGCTGGTCCTGGCCAAGGGAATGCGCGCGCGCATCGCGGCGCTGCTGCGCAACATGATCGAGGAAGCGGCCTGGCCCCAGCAGGGCAACGCGCTGATGCTGGAATGGCTGGCGCGCAGCGTGCTGCTGCTGCTGGCGCGCTCGCACGCCGAGCAGAGCGCCGCCAGCGTCACCGGCCACGGCGAGTTCCGCCTGTTTGCCGATTTCCGCGCCGCGGTCGAGCAGCACTACAAGGCTGGCGCCCCGGTCGAGCACTATGCCGGCCTGCTGCGCGTGACGCCGGTGCGCCTCAACCGGCTCTGCCTCAAGATGGCCGGCAAGACCGCCTTCGACATCGTCCAGGACCGCCTGATGCTGGAAGCCTGCCGCAAGCTGACCTATGCGCCGTCGAGCGTGGCCAGCATCGGCTACGAACTCGGCTTCCAGGACCCGGCCTATTTCAGCCGCGCCTTCAAGCGCCACACCGGACTCACGCCAAAGGAATACAGAACCTCTTCCAGCATGAAATGAGTCGTTGCTGACGCGCCTGGCAAGCGGGGGCGGCGTTGCCCGCGCTTGCCATGCATCGTCGTCAACTTCCTTCTTCCTGCTAGAAAAGGTTCTTAGAGCAGCGCGTTCAGCTCGACCTGAAACTTGATCAGCGCCGGCAGGCAGCGTTCCACCATCTGCGCCACGCTCATGCGTCCGGCATGCACGGTGATGTTCATGGCTGCCACCACCTCGCCGCGGAAGTTCTTGAGCGGTACCGCGATGGCGCGCAGGCCGAGTTCCAGCTCCTGATCGACCACCGCATAACCCTGGGCGCGGATGCGCGCGATCTCCTCGGCCAGGCGCCCGGGCTCGACGATGGTGTACGAGGTCACCGCTTCCGGGCGTGCCCGCTCCAGCACGGCATCACACTGGGCCGGCGCCATACTGGCCAGCAGCACGCGGCCATTGGCGGTGCAGAAGGCCGGCACCCGCGTGCCCGGCTGCAGGGTCGCCGAGATCAGCTGGCCGGCGGTGACCGCCGCCACGCACACCAGGTCGTCGTGGTCGATCACCCCGACCGAGGCGGCCTCCCCCAGCGAGTACGCCAGCCGGTACAGCAGCGGCTGGGCGATGCGCGGCAGGCGCGCCGAATGCAGGTAGGACTGGCCCAGGCGCAGCACCTTGGGCGTCAAGGAAAATTGCTTGTTCTCGTGGCGCATGTAGCCGAGCGCGGTCAGCGTCAGCAGGTAGCGGCGCGCGGCGGCGCGCGTCAGGCCGGTGACCTCGGCGACTTCGGCGATGGTCAGGCGCGACCGGTCCTGGTCGAAGGCTTCGATCACCTGCAAGCCCTTGTCGAGGCCGGCGATGGTGTCGCGTTTGGCGAGCGGCGGGCTGCTTGCTGTGTCCATGTCGATAAGAAAAGGGCGATTTGTGCGAGTATCGCACAAAGTGGGCGCATAGCGTAAGCCATCCGACAATGCCCGCTTGCCCGCCACGGCGCCTTTGCCTAGCATGACCGCACAACAATTCCCCCTGTCTCAGGAGACACGCATGAAATTCGACCCAGTCGAGCCCGGCGTTTACCCGGAACTCATCTATCCCGACTACAAATCCACCGTCAAGCGCGGGCCCACCCTGGCGCCGCTGCGCATTCAGGCGCCGGTGCCGGTCAGCCGCAACATCGCCCCGGAATCGCGCATCCTCCTGCCGCACGACACCGACCTGACCCGCCGCGGCCAGGGCGAGCCGCTGGGCGAGAAGATCGTGGTCACCGGCCGCGTGACCGACGAAGACGGCAAGCCGGTGCGCAATTCGCTGATCGAAGTCTGGCAGGCGAATTCCGCCGGCCGCTACTGGCACCAGCGCGACCAGCACGCGGCGCCGCTGGACCCGAACTTCTTCGGCTTCGGCAAGATGATGACCGACGACGAGGGCCGCTACCGCTTCATCACCGTCAAGCCCGGCCCCTACCCGTGGAAGAACCACGACAAGGCCTGGCGTCCGGCGCACATCCACTTCTCGATGTTCGGCAACGTGTATGCCCAGCGCCTGGTCACCCAGATGTACTTCCCGAGCGATCCGCTGTTCGCCTACGACCCGATCTTCAACAGCATCCCCGACGAGGCGGCGCGCCAGCGCCTGATCTCGCGCTTCAGCCTGGAGCACACGGTGGGCGACGAGATGCTGGGCTACGAATTCGACATCGTGCTGCGCGGCCGCGACGCCACGCCGTTCGGACTGTAAGGGGACACACCATGAGCGACACCAAACACGGCATCACCACCTCGCAAACCATCGGCCCGTTCTCGCACGAGGGCTGGCAATGGGCGGTGGACTTCTGCGCCCCGGCGCACCTGCAGACCACGGCACCGGTCATCACCATCACCGGCGCAGTCTACGATGGCGACGGCAACCCGGTCGACGACGCCCAGATCGAAGCCTGGCTGCCCGAAGCCGCCGACGCCGAAGCCGGCCTCGAGATCCCGGGCTTCCGCCGCACCCCGACCGGCAAGAGCGGCGAATTCGGCCTGCGCCTGTCGGCGCCGCAGCGTCCGGCCGGCGAACCGGTGGCCTACATCACCGTGTTCGCGCGCGGCCTGACCAAGCACCAGTTCACCGCCGTCTTCCTGGAGGACGACCCCACGCTGGCCGGATCGGCTATTCTCGAACAGGTGCCGGCCGCGCGGCGCGCCACCCTGATCGCCCGCAAGACCGGCGACGCCGCCTACCACTGGGACATCCGGCTGCAGGCTGGCGGCGAGACGGCGCAGGAAACCGCGTTCTTCGACTACGTCTGACTCACTGAAGGAGGCCCGGTGGCCGTATCACTGTTCGACAATCTGCTGGGCACTCCGCAGATGATCGCGGCGTTCGACGACGCCGCGATCATCCAGGCGATGCTCGATTTCGAGGCCGCGCTGGCGCAAGCCCAGGCGGCCGAAGGCATTCTTACGCACAGCGCCGCCGCCGCGATCCGCAAGGCCTGCGACGTGCGCCTGTACGACATTCCGGCGCTGGTGGCCGCCGGCCGTAATTCCGGCACGCTGGCGGTCCCGCTGGTCAAGGAACTGACCCGCCTGGTCAAGGAGTACGACCCGGACGCCGCATCGCGTGTGCACTGGGGCAGCACCAGCCAGGACGTGCAGGACAGCGCCATGGTGCTGGTCACGCGCGAGGCGCTGCGCCTGCTCGACGCCGGCCTCGACGCGCTGTGCGGGCACCTGCTCGACCTCGGCCGCCGCCACCTGGCGACGCCGGTGCTGGCGCGCACGCTGATGCAGCCGGCCCAGGTGACCAGCCTGGGCTTCAAGCTGGCCGGCTGGGCGGCGCCGCTGATCCGTGCGCGCGTGCGCCTGCGCGCCGCGACCGGCGACGCCCTGCAGCTGCAGCTGGGCGGCGCGGTCGGCACGCTGGCCGTGATGGATGAACACGGTCCGGCCGTGGTGGCGCGCGCCGCCGCCCTGCTTGGCCTGAAGGCGCCGCCCATCGCCTGGCACACCCAGCGCGACGAATGGGTGCGCCTCGGCCTGGAAGTGGCGGTCCTGACCGGCAGCCTGGGCAAGCTGGCCACCGACCTGGCGCTGATGGCCCAGGGCGAGGTCGGCGAACTGGCCGAACCGGCGGGCCAGGGCCGCGGCGCCTCGTCGGCCATGCCGCATAAACGCAATCCGGTGTCGGCGATGATCGCGCTGGCCGGCGCCGCCCGCACCCCGCAGCGCGCCGCCACCCTGCTGGCCGCGATGGGCCAGCAGCACGAGCGTGGCCTGGGCAACTGGCAGGCCGAGCTGGCCGAGTGGCCGGCGCTGTTCCTGTCCGCCCATGGCGCCCTGCACGCGCTGGTCGACGCCTTCGCCGGCCTGCAGGTCGACGAGGGCCGCATGCGCGCCAACATCGACGCCCTGCACGGCCTGGTGTTCGCCGAGAGCGCCTCGATCTGGCTGGCGGGCGCCATCGGCCGGCCGCGCGCGCATGCGCTGGTCGAGGAAATGTCGCAGCGCGCCGCGCGCGAAGGCCGCCACCTGGGCGTGCTGCTGCGCGAAGCGGTCGAGACCGACGCCGCACTGCGCGGCCAGGTCGACCTGGCGCGCCTGGACACCCTGTTCGACCCGGTCGCGGCCAGCGGTCCGGCCCAGCGCCTGGCCGGCCCGCGCCTGGAGGCCCTGGCCGGCCAGCATGCCGCCCTCGGCACCGAACCATTCCTAGCATTGGAAGACGACAATCCATGAGTTTCGATCCCCTCGACCACGATCTGCAACGCGGCCTGCAGCAGCGCCGCACCGTCCTCGGCGACGCCTGGGTCGACCGTTCGCTGGCCAATGCCAACGGTTTCAACGCCGAATTCCAGAACCTGATCACGCGCTTTGCCTGGCACGAGATCTGGGGCCGCCCCGGCCTCGAGCACAAGACCCGGCGCGCGATCGTGCTGGCGATCACCATCGCCCTCGGCCGCTGGGAAGAATACGAACTGCACGTGCGCGCCGCCCTGCTCGGCGACGAAGACAGCCGCCTCAGCCCGGACGAATTGAAGGAAGTGCTGATGCAGTCGGCGATCTACGCCGGCGTGCCGGCCGCGAACACCGCCTTCAGCCACGCCATGGCGATCCTGCGCGAAGTCGGCCCGCAGATCGGCTACACGCTGGAATCCAGTTCGCTGACCGATGCCGTGCATCCTGGCGTCGGCCGCGAAGGCCGCACCGCGAGCACGCCGGCCCTGCACTACAGCGTGCGCGCACCGCGCAGCGGCAAGCGCCCGCGCCACACCGTGGTGCTGAGCCATGCGCTGGGCTGCGACCTGAGCATGTGGGACAGCCTGGCCAACCAGCTGGCCCAGGATTGCCGCGTGATCGCCTACGACCACCGCGGCCACGGCAGCTCGGACGCGCCGGACGGCCCCTACACGATGGCCGAACTGGCCGACGACGCCGCACGCCTGCTGCGCGAGCTCGACACCGGCCCGGTGGTCTGGATCGGCCTGTCGATGGGCGGCATGGTTGGCCAGGAACTGGCGCTGCGCCACCCGTCGCTGGTCGGCGCGCTGGTGCTGGCCAACACCACCTCCGGCTACCCGGAAGCGGCACGCGCGGTGTGGCGCCAGCGCATCGACACCGTGCGCGAGGAAGGCATCGAAGCCATCGCCGATGCGGTCATGGCGCGCTACTTCCACGACGGATTCCGCGCCGCGCACCCGGCCACCGTGGCACGCTACCGCCAGCGCCTGGTCACCACCGACAGCGGCGGCTACATGGGCTGCTGCGCGGCCGTGGGCGGCGTCGACACCACCGCGCGCCTGGGCAGCATCGGCGTGCCGGCACTGGTGATCGCGGGAGAACTGGACCAGGGCACGCCGGTGGCGATGGCCCAGACGCTGGCCGACGGCATCCCCGATGCGCGCCTGGAAGTGCTGGCGCAAGCCTCGCACCTGGGGGCGGTCGAGCAGCCGCAGGCGTTTGCGCAGGCGGTGCTGGGGTTCGTGGCGGCGCTGTGAGTGCGTTCGGGTCTGCGTCCACCCGACCAGCTTGTTTTAGTTGGCAGTAAGACCGTCGCCCCTGCGAAGGCAGGGGCCCAAGTTCTGCGTACGCTATCAGTGTGCGTGCAACTTGGGCCCATGCCTGCGCAGGGGCGACGTTCTGGCGCAGCGTGCAACACGCCATGGTTCGCCTCATGCACACTGCATCATTCCGTTAACAGTCCTATTTCCTTCAATTCTTGAACGCGTAGCGCACCCCGGCCCAGATCGTGCGCGGCGCCCCCGGCGCATGAAAGGTCGAGTTGACCACCGACGCGTTGTCGCCCGCCGCCGCGAACGGCCGCGCAACGAAGTTGCCCTCGGCCGTGAGGCCGGTCGCGTTCAGCTGTGCCGCGGTGGCGTAGCGCCGGTCGAACAGGTTGTTCACCTGGACGAAGAAACGCAGGCGCGGCGCCGGCTCCCAGCTGGCGCCGAGGTCGAACAGCGCGTAGCCGCCGGAACGCCCGCTGCCCAGGAAATAGGTGCCGTCCGGCTGGTGCAGGCCGTTCTCGTTGCCGCGCGCGTTCGATCCCGATACTGCCAGCATGCCGGCTTCCAGCGACCATGCCGGGTCGAAGCGCCACTCGGCGCGCGCCTTGAACACGTGGCGCGGCGTCAAGGGCAGGCGGTCGCCGGCACGGACGGCGATGTTGCCGTCCGCGTCGGCACTGCTGTTGGCGGCGCCGTTCAGCAGCTCCGCGCTGCGGAAGGTCGCATCCAGGAAGGTGTAGTGGGCCGACCAGTCGACGCTGCGCGCGCGGCCGTCCAGCCCCAGCTCGACACCCTGGCGCCGGGTCTTGCCGACGTTGCGGAAGTAGCCGAAGCCGGCCGCGTTGTCGGCCACGAACAGGATGTCGTCCAGGTTATCGGCACGGAACAGGCCGGCGTGCCAGTGCCCCGCCGCCAGCGTCCCGCGCAGCCCCGCCTCCCAGGTGTGGGTGACGACCTGGCGCAGCGGCGGATCGCCGGCCATCGCGTTGGGCAGCTTGCACGGATTCTCCGGGTCGGCGCAGCCGAGTTCGATGGCGGTTGGGGTGCGGCTGCCTTCGTTGTAGCCGGCGTACACGGTCAGCGCGCGCGCCGCATCCCAGGTCGCGCCGATGGCCGGGTTGAAGCGGCTGAAGCGGTGGTCGCCGTCGAGCGAGCCGGGGCCGCCACCGGGCGTGATGCGGTCGCGGTTGTGCACCGTGGTGCGGTTGTAGCGGCCGGACAGGGTCAGGTGCAGGCTGTCGGTCAGGTCCAGCGTGTCGGTCGCGAACACGCTGGCCGTGCGCGTGCGGCCGCGCAGGTCGACCCGGGCGTCGACCGGGGTGCCGTCGTCGTCGATCTCGCTGCCGTCGGCAAAGAAATCGACCGGGGTGACGCTGCGGTCCGGGTTCAGGTAGCCGTACTGCGCCGACTGGCGGAAATCGACCCGGCTGGCATCCCACGCCGCCCCGATCGTGAACTGGTTGTGTCGCCCGGCCAGCGCACCCGACCAGGTGCCCTGCCCGCCCAGGCCGTAATTGATCTGGCGGCTGTCGGTGCGGTTCAGCAGGCCGTTGCACTTCTCGGCCGGCTCGTCCGCCAGCAGCGCGTTGGCGATGCAGCGCCAGGACGGGAACGGCGTGTTGGCCGCGTTGGCGCCGCTCGACGGAAAGCCGCTGTAGCCGGCCGCCTCCAGGGCCGCGCGTTCGGCAGCGCCGGGCTGGTAGACGGCCTGGTCGAGCGCATCGTCGTTCAGGTCGCCGTTCAGGGTCGCGGTGCGGATGCGCCGGTAGTAGGCGTTGCCGGACAACTGGAGCGTGTCGTCCACAAGGTGGCTGCCCGCCAGGTTGAACAGCAGCGCGCGGTTGCGGGTCTGGTCCGGCTTCGTATAGACGCTGCGGTAGTCGCGCGCGAGGAGGCGCTGTTCCTGCAGGCCGTTGCCGGTCAGCCGGGTCGGCGCCAGCGCCGCGCTCAGGGAGATATCGCTGCGGGCGTCGGCCCAGCCGATCTTGGCGAACAGCTGGCCCAGCCGGGTCGGCGAGGCGTCGCGCCAGCCGCCTTCGCGAAAGCCGGTGCCGGTGAGGTACCAGTGCCAGCCGCCATCCGTATGGCCGCCATGCTCGAAGCCGATCTCGCGGCGGCCGAAGCTGCCGGCCAGCGCCTGCAGCGCCGTGCCGGGCGCATGCAAGCCATCCTTGGTACGGATCGCCAGCGCGCCGCCCAGCGTATTCAGGCCGAACAGCGGATTCGAGCCCGGCATCAGGACCACCGACTGGATCGCACTGCGCGGGATCAGGTCCCAGCTGACCACGTCGCCGAACGGCTGGTTCATGCGCACGCCGTCCAGGTAGACCGACAGGCCCTGCGGCGTGCCGAGCAACGGCGACGCCGTGAAGCCGCGGAAGCTGACGTCCGGCTGGAACGGATTGCCCTGGATTTCGTTGACGAACACGCTGCCCAGGCGCCGGTTCAGGGCGTCCGGCAGGCTGGCGCTGTCCGGCCCGCTGGCGGCGGCGCCGTCCAGGGTCTGGACGTTGGCCGGTATCCGGTCGCGCGCCACGCCCAGTCCCGGCAGCGGCGTCAGGCCGACGACTTCCACGGTCGGGATCGGCGGCTGGCCGTCCTCGGCCCGGGCCGGGGCGCCGGGCCAGGCAGCCGCGACCGCAGCGGCGCCGGCGATGAGGCCCAGGCTCAGGCGCCGCGCAGGGCGGCGCTGCCGTGGTATCGAAGGGTGCGGCATGCTGCGGGTCTCCTGTCGTTATCGCTGCATCGATCACGGTCATGCCGATGCGGACTTGTCCATACAGATTATTCCGGTACGACGCGCCGCCGCTAGGGAAAATTTCCCGACCTGCGGGCCGGCGCCGTGGCACGCAACTTGCAAACCGGACCGGTACAAGGACAAGACACGAGGAGACCATGGACCTGCGCCGCCGCCTGATCGGCTCGCTCGGACTGCTGCTGGGCGGTCTGCTGGCAATCATCGCCGTGATCCAGCTGGTGTCCCTGCGCAGCGACGTCGAAGCGGAAATCGATGCCTCGACGCGCCTGGTCAACGTGCTGCTCGCGGCCGGCAATGCGTCCGCCGGCGGCCCCGCCCTCGAAGAGCGGCTGGCGCGCGCCGGGCTGCGCCACCTGAGCATCCGCACCGCCGGCCAGCCGCCGGCAGCCGACGCGCCCCATCCGCTGCTGGCCTGGCTGGGCCTGGCGCCGCCGGCGCGCGGCGAACAGCAGATCCGCATCGGCGGCCAGGTACTCTACATCGCGCCCAATCCGCGTTCCGAAATCGATGAACGCCTGAGTGACACTGTTCAGATTTGGAGCACCCTGTGTTCCGTTTTCGGCGCAACACTATTGGTGACCTGGTGGTGCGCCCACCGCGCGCTGGCACCGGTGCGCGAACTGGAAGCCAGCCTGCACCGCCTGGCGCGCGGCGAGCCGGACCCCGCCCTGCCCGCTTTCGCGCTGCGCGAATTCGGCCGGGTGGCGCGCGCCATCGCCCACCTGGCCGATGCCCTGGCGGACGCGCGCGCCGCCCAGCAGGCACTGGCGCGGCGCCTGATCACGGTCCAGGAAAACGAACGGCGCGCGCTGGCGCGCGAATTGCACGACGAGATGGGCCAGACCCTGACCGCGCTCAGCGTCACCGCGGCCCACCTGGAGCGCCACGCGGCCCAGCTGCCGCCGGCCGCGGTGGCCGAATGCGCGGGCGAGCTGCGGCGCGAGCTGCGCACCTGCGGCAGCCAGTTGCGCGCGATGCTGAAGTCGCTGCGTCCGCACGGCCTGGACGCCGGCGGCCTGGGTCCGGCGCTGCGCGAGCTGGTGCAGGGCTGGCACGGGCGCCAGACCGGAATCGCGTTCGCCCTCGACCTGCCGCCGGCGCTGCCCGACGTCGGCGACGCCACTGCGCTGGCGGTCTACCGCGTGGTGCAGGAAGCGCTGACCAACGCCGTGCGCCACAGCGGCGCACGCCACTGCACGATCCGGATGAGTGCCGGCCCGCGCCTGCTGGCGCTGGACGTCGCCGACGACGGCCGCGGCCTGCCCGAGGGTGCGTCCCGACGCGGCGGCCTGCTCGGCATGCACGAACGGGTCGGCATGGCCGGCGGCGAGCTGCACGTCCTGCCGAGCCCGGACGGCGGGCTGCGCCTGCACGCCCTGTTCCCCCTGCCGGCCGCCGCCGCACAGGCAGCCGGCGCCACCGAGGAAGCGCTGCCATGATCCGCATCATCCTGGTCGACGACCACGCCATCGTGCGCAGCGGCTACCGCCGCCTGCTGTCCGCCGAACCGGATTTCGCCGTCGTGGGCGAAGCCGCCACGGTGCAGGAAGCCAACGCCCTGGTGCAGCGGGTAGCCCCCGAGGTCGCCGTGGTCGACCTCAGCCTGAAAGGCAGCAGCGGCCTGGAAGCGATCGCCGGCATGCTGGCGCGCCAGCCCGGCCTGCGCGTGCTGGTGCTGTCGATGCACGACAGCGCCGGCCACCTGGCGCAGGCAATGAAAGCGGGGGCGCACGGCTATCTCACCAAATGCAGCGAGCCGGAAGAAGTCATCGAAGCCATCCGCGGCGTGATGCAAGGCCGGCGCATGCTGTCGCGCGACATGCAGGCGCTGGATGCGCTGCCGCCCGAGGGCGACGACGCGCTGCACGACCTCAAGCCGCGCGAATTCGAGCTGCTGCGGCTGCTGGTACACGGCGAGTCGGTGCAGGACATCGCCACCGTGATGCACCTCAGTCCGAAAACCGTACTGAACTACCTGACCTCGATCCGCCAGAAGCTCAATGCCGAGAACGATTTCAAACTGATGCACCTGGCGGCGCGCTGCGGGCTGGTGGAGTTCGGCACGCCGGCACCGGCATGAGCGAGTGCGTGCAGCCCGGCGTGCCGCCCGGTCCGCTCACTCCAGCGCGCGCTGGCGCGACTCCACGTCCACGCACAGGATCGCGACCGCGCCGAGCACCAGGAAGGCGGCCAGCATGCCCAGCGCCAGCGTGAAATGGGTCGCCATCACCGGCGCCACGATGGCCGGCGCGAACAGGCCGCCGAAGCGCGCCACCGCGCCCGCCAGGCCCATGCCGCTGGCGCGCAGGTCGGTCGGATAGACCTCGGGCGTGAATGCGTAGAGCGCGCCCCAGGTGCCGAGCAGCGCAAAGCTCATCAGGAGGGTCGAGCCGGTCACCACCGCGGTGGTGCTGCCGAGGCTGTAGAGCATGCAGCCGACGGCGCTCAGCAGCAGGAAGCCGACCAGCGTCGGCCGCCGTCCCCAGCGCTCGACGCCGTAGGCCGCCAGTGCGTAACCGGGCAGCTGGGCCAGCGCCAGCAGCACCAGGAAGGCCTGGCCGCGCATGAAGCCGAAGCCTTCGCCGCTCAGTCGCACCGGCAGGTACACGAACACGCCGTAATAGGAAATCGAGATCAGCCCCCAGGCCAGCAGCAGCGCGGTGCTGCGCCGGCGCAGCGTGCGCGAAAACAGCGCGAACGCCGAGGCCTTCGGCGCGGTTTCGGGGGCCAGCGGCGGGATCGCGGCGGCCTGGCCGTTGGCGGCGGCGACGCGCGCCAGCACCGCATGCGCCTGCGCCGACTTGCCGTTGCGGTTCAGGTACAGGGGCGACTCCGGCACCGCCAGCCGCAGCACCACGCCAGCCAGGGCCGGCAGGCCGGTGGCCAGGAAGATCACGCGCCAGGCATCGTCGTTCCAGCGCGCCGCCGCCAGCGCCAGCAGTGCCAGCAGCACGACGCCGACCGCCCAGAAGGACTCGAGCAGCACCAGCCAGCGCCCGCGCCGGTCGCTCGGCAGGAATTCCGCCATCATCGTGTAGTCGACCGGCAGCGTGCCGCCGACGCCGATTCCGGTCAGGAAGCGGAACACCAGCAGCCAGGTGAAATCCGGTGCGAAGGCCGAGGCCACGCCGAAGCAGGCATCGATCACCACCGTTGCCATCAGCACCGGCCGCCGTCCGATGCGGTCGGCCAGGCGGCCGAAGGCAAAGGCGCCGATCAGCATGCCGACGAAGAACCAGGTGCCGGTCTGCAGCGCCTGCGGCATGCCGATGCCGAAGGTCTTCGCGATCGACGGCGCGCTGAAGCCGATCGACAGCACCTGCATGGCGTCGGCCATCCAGACCAGGCCGAATATCAGGAACAGGCGGCGCTGGAAGGTGCCGACGCCGGCGATCCGGATGCCTTGTTCCACGGTGATGGGAGATGCGCTCATCGCTTGTCCTTTTGTTGTCGTGTCCGGGGCCGATTCTGCAGAAAAGCCCGGCCCGCCACCGTGCAGTGGGAGACACAGGCGCATCGAAAACCGGCCACCACCCGATAAAATATCAGACATACAATACATTTGTACGAATACAAATCGCGATTGATGTGATACTATAAAGAAAGGTCGCATACCGGCCTGCCGGCAAGCCGTCCCACCCTGGGCGCTTGCCCGCCGCGTGGTCGTCCACCGCGCGGCACCCAAGGCGTCCTCGCCTCAGGCTCCATCCCCGGAGCTACCCCTGCACGCCCCTCGCGTGTTCCGTCCGCCCCACTTTTGGGCCGCCCATCCCGCGTTCACGAACGCGACCAAGTTGAAGGTGCTCGTCTTGACTTCCAAACACTCCAGCACGCCCATGGCGTCGCCACGACCGTCCTCTTCCTCGCCCACCATGCTGGACGCGCTTGCCGCGCGCCTGGGCATTCCACGTTCCCTGTTCTGGGGCTTCGCCGGCCTGCTGGTCTTCATGATCGGCGACGGCGTCGAACTCGGCTACCTCGCGCCCTACCTCGGCGCCAATGCCATCGACGAAAACCGGATCGCAGTGCTGTTCACGGTCTACGGCGTCACGGTGGCGATCGGCTCGTGGTGCGCCGGCGCCTTGTCGAACATCTGGGGCCCGCGCCGGGTGATGTGGCTCGGCGCCGCCATCTGGGTGGTGTTCGAGGTCGTGTTCCTGAGCCTGGGCGTCGGCCGGATGAGCTATCCGATGATGATCGTCGGCTATACGCTGCGCGGCTTCGGCTATCCGCTGTTCGCCTACGGCTTCCTGGTCTGGATCGTGGCCGCCACGCCGGCGCGCAAGCTGGGCATGGCGATGGGCTGGTTCTGGGTCGCCTACGCGGCCGGCCTGCCGACCCTGGGCTCGCTGGTGGCTAGCTTCACGGTGCCGCGGATCGGCGCGCTCGCCACCTTCTGGCTGTCGCTGCTGCTGGTGGCGGCCGGCGCCCTGCTGGCGCTGTTGTGCGTGAAGGACGCGACCGGCGCGAAGCGCCTGGCGCCGCCGGACGAAAAGCCGCTGGCCTCGCTGGCCGGCAGCATCTCGATCATGTGGAAGGAACCCAAGACCTCGCTCGGCGCCGTGGTGCGCACCTTCAACACCGCCTCGATGTTCGGCTTTTTCGTGGTGCTGCCGGGCTTCTTCATGGACGTGATCGGTTTCACGCTGGAAGAATGGCTGCGCCTGGTAACCGTGATCTTCGTCAGCAACATCGCCGGCAATCTGATCTCGAGCCGCCTGGCCAACCGCATCGGCCTGCGCAACACCGTGATCTGGATGGGCGCGGTCGGCAGCGCGATCAGCACGCCGCTGTTCTTCTACATGCCCCAGCTCTTTCCGGGCAATTTCTACGTCGCCGGCCTGTTCGGCGCCCTGTACGGCATGACGCTGGGCGGCTTCGTCCCGCTGTCGGCGCTGATGCCGCTGCTGGTGCCGCGCAACCGCGCCGCCGCTTTATCGGTGCTGAGCCTGGGTGCCGGCGCCTCGACCTGGGTCGGCCCGGCGATCGTCGCCATCTTCAGCGCCTCGCTCGGCGTGGCCGGCATCGTCTGGATCTTCGCCGGCCTGTATGCGCTCAGCGCCGGCCTGATGATTCCGCTGCGCGATCCGGCGGGCTTGCGCGCTGCCGACATGGTGGCGGGGCACTGAGCACACCCGGCACCGGAACCCGGGTGTGTGCAGGTCCGGGTAGTCGAGCGCCGGGCGATGGCCGGCGCATGCCGGCGCATGCTGCCGGCCGGCGCCGGGCCCGCTAGAATGAGGCCTGTCTTCCCTTTTATCCGCACCTTTTTTTCATCCCATGACCCCAGAACAGATCATCAGCACCTTCCACCAGGCCCGCCTGGGCGCCCGCCCGCTGTCCGGCTATCCCGGCGGCGACGTCCCCGCGACGCTGTCCGCCGCCTACGCCATCCAGCAGGCCTCGATCGCCGCCTGGCCGGACCGAGTCGCCGGCTGGAAGGTGGCCGCGGTCCAGCCGCAGTGGCGCGAGGCCTATCCGGCCGAACGCGTATGGGGACCGGTGTTTTTGCGCTCGCTGATTGTGGCCGGCAGCGATGCCGTCGACGTCGCGGTCATCGCCGGCGGCTACGCCGCGGCCGAAGCAGAATTCGCACTGCTGCTGGGCGACGATTTTCCGCCGAATACCCGGTTCGAGAGCGCAGCCGCGCTGCTGCCCTTCGTCGCCGCCGTGCACGCCGCCATCGAGATCGCCGGCAGTCCGCTGCCCAACCTGAGCGCCCTCGGGCCGGGTGCCGTGATCAGCGATTTCGGCAACAACACCGGGCTGGTGGTGGGTCCGGCGCTGCCGGACTTCTTCGCACGCGACCTGGCCGCCTGGCCGGCCGAGACCGACGTCAACGGCAGCCTGGCCGGCAGCGGCAGCGCCGAACGGATTCCCGGCGGGCCGCTGGCCGCGCTGCTGTTCCTGGCCAACGGCCTGGTGGCGCTCGGCGCCACACTGCGTCCCGGAGACTGGGTGTCGACCGGCGCCAGCACCGGCATCCATGTGCTGGCGGTGGGCGACCGGGTCGAGGCCCGCTTCGACGGCAAGCCTGCGATCAGCCTGCGCGTCGCTGCGGCGCAGCCGCACGCGGCGGCCTGATCGCGCGCCGGCCCGCCGCCCGAGCGTGCCCGCCGCACTCTCGGACCCGGTACGGGCTCGGTGCAGGCTCAGTGCAGATTCACTTGTGCCCGCAGCGAAGGACCGCCGGCCGAAGGCTTGTTGCGCTCGGCCGCGATCTTGACCAGCAGCGCGGCGGTCGAGACCACGGCGGCCAGCGCCACCACCGTGAACACCTGGCTGAATGCCATTTGGCGGCGCGACAGTTCGGCCACCAGGAAGGAGCCGGCGATGCCGCCGAAGCGGCCGACGCCGAGCATCCACGACACGCCGGTGGCGCGGCCCTGGGTCGGGTAGAAGCCCGCGGCCAGCGCCGGCAGCGAGGACTGCGCGGTGTTCATCAGGGTGCCGGCCAGGAACACCGTCACCGTCAGCAGACCGACGTCGCCCACCACCTGGCCGATCATGAAGACCGCGAACGCCGTCAGCGCGTAGCCGATGGCGATGATGCGGGTGCCGTCGTAGCGGTCCATCAGCCAGCCGAAGAAGATCGCGCCGACGCCGCCCAGCGGGAACAGCGCCGAGATCAGGGTCGCGGTCTTGGCCGGCAGGCCGGCATCCTTGAACAGCACCGGCATCCAGTTGATCAGCGCATAGAAGATCACCAGGCCCATGAAGTAGGCCAGCCACAGCATCAGGGTGCCCACCAGGTAGGGACGCGAGAAGATCAGCGCGATGCTGCCGCCGGCGCCCTTGGCGCCCTGCTCGGCCATCGCGAAATGGCGCGCATCGGCGGCCGACGCGTGGATGCGGCGCAGCACGGCGCGGATGCGGTCGGCCTGGGCGTTGCGCGCCACCAGGTAGCGCACCGATTCCGGCAGCACGAACAGCATCACCGCGAACAGCACCAACGGCGTGACGCCGCCCAGCACCAGCACGCTGCGCCAGCCCCACTGCGGAATCATCCAGGCCGCCAGAAAGCCGCCGCAGGCCGCGCCCAGCGGGAAGCCGCAGAACATGGCGTTTGTGATGGTGGCGCGGCGCGCGTCCGGACAGAACTCGCTGATCAGGGTCACCGCGTTCGGCATCGCGGCGCCGAGGCCGATGCCGGTGACGAAGCGCAGGATGGTCAGTTGCTGCAGGTCGCCGGCGAAGGCGGAGCCGCCGCAGGCCACGCCGAACACCAGCACCGACACCAGCAGCACCACGCGGCGGCCGAGGCGGTCGGCCAGCGGGCCGGCCAGGATGGCGCCGGCGGCTAGGCCGAACAGCGCGGCGCTCAGCACCGGGCCGAGCGCGGATTTTTCGACGCCCCACTCCTTCAATAGCGAGGGCGCGATGAAGCCGACCGCGGCGGTGTCGAAACCGTCGAGCAGCACGATGAAGAAGCACAGGGCGAACAGCAGCCACTGGTAGGGGGAAAAGGGATGACGGTTGATGAAACTCTGGACGTCAAGAGGCTGGTTGCTCATTACGGTCTCCGATGGCCCGCGCGTTGGCGGACCGAATGATGAGGAATGTCGGCTGTTGTTCGCCGCTTATTGGACCAGCTTAGCCCGTGCTTGTTCGGTAGTCAATCAGGTGTTCGATGATCGAACACTGAATTCATTGCGAATGCATACAAAAACGCCCGCCGCCCTACCGAAGGCAGGGATGGCGGGCGCAGGATCGGTACGAAACCGGTCAGCGGGCGGCGGTCTTGGCAGCTGCTGCCGGCGGCGCGTTCTTCACGTACTTGTCGAACCAGCGCAGCATTTCGAACACCAGCTGCTCGTTCGACTCGCGCGCCGCATACCAGTGCGGCTCATACGGCAGCACCACCAGGCGCGTGGTACCGCCGTTGCCGCGGATCGCCTCGTACAGCTTGGTCGATTGCAGCGGCGTCGTGCCCGGATTGGCGTCGTCGCCGCCGTGCACCAGCAGCAGCGGCGTCTTCAGCTTGTCGGCGTAGAAGAAGGTCGAGGCCTTGGTGTACACGTCCGGGGCTTCCCACACCGAGCGGCGCTCGTTCTGGAAGCCGAACGGCGTCAGCGACTTGTTGTACGAGCCGCTGGTGGCGGCGCCGGCGCGGAACAGGCTTGAATGCGCCAGCAGGTTGGCGGTCATCAGCGCGCCGTGGCTATGGCCGGTCACGCCGACGCGCTCCGGATCGGTCACGCCCAGGCGCACCGCTTCGTCGACCGCCGCCTTGGCGTTGGCGACCAGCTGCTCGGTGTAGGTGTCGTAGGCCTTGCGCGGGTCGCCGACGATCGGGAAGGCGGCGCTGTCGATGATGGCGTAGCCCGACAGCAGCAGCAGGCGGTACTGGCGCAGGCGCGTGAAGGTGGCTTGCGAACCGGTGGTCTGGCCGGCCTTGGACGCGTCCGCGTAATCGAGCGGATAGGCGTTCAGGATAGTCGGCAGGCGCGTGCCCTCCTTGTAGCCCGGCGGCGTGTACAGCGTGAACGACAGCGGAATGCCGTCGGCGCGCGTGTACTTCACCAGGCGCTTCTTGATCTGGCGGACCTGCGGCACCGGATCGACCAGGTGGGTCAGCGCCACGCTGTTGGACGCGTAGCGCGGCTCGCCCGGCGCCGCGCTGCCGGCGGCGGCACCGAGGGTGCGCACGAAGGCGTTCGGGGTGTCTTCGGTGGACTGGTACCAGGTCAGCAGGCGGCTGCTGTCGTTGCCGGCGAACCCGAGGAACTGCTCGTACGAGGTCTTGCTGCTGCGGAACAGGCGCTCGGCCTGCTGGGTCTTCAGGTCGAAGCGGTCGAGGAAGGGACGGTCGCCGTCGGGCGAGGAACCCACGCCGGACAGGTACATGGTGTCGCCTTCCAGGCGGATCACCGGGAAGCCGTTGGCCAGCGTGCGGCGCACCGGGGTGCCCGGGTTGGCGTATTTCTCGTCGCTCGACATGTCCCAGATCAGGCGGCGCGACTTGCTGGCGTCGTCGACGTTGATCTGCCAGGTGCGGGTCCACTTGCGGTTGACGTCGTAGTCGGTCAGCAGGGCGACGTCGGAACGCTCTCCCCAGGCCAGGCCGGCGTAGCGCTGCTGGGTGCGGGCGATTTCCACCGGCGCGCCGCTGAACGGGGCCTTGAGCATCACCAGCTTGTCGCGTTCGGCCGCCTGCACGTTCGGGTCGCCGCCGTCGAGCGCCTCGGCCCAGACCAGGGTCGCGGCTTCCGTCGGACGCCAGGTAAAGTTGCGCGGGCCGGTCGGCACGCCGCGGTTCGGCACGCGGTCGGCCAGCGGCAGCGCGGCGATCTCGCGCACCACCGGATTGGCATTCTTGGCGGCGCGCCCGCTCAGGTCCCAGATCGCGATCTGCTTCGGGAAACGGTCGAAGGTGGTGACGTACGAGTACGGCGTGCGGATCTCGGTCACGACCGCATGGCGGCCGTCCGGCGCAATGTCCAGCTCTTCGTACATGCCGGGGCGGCCGACCGGGGTGATCTTGCCGCTGGCGGCATCGACCAGCGCCAGCTGCGAGGTGCCGTAATAATCGAACAGCGCCTCGTCCTGGCGGTTGCGCAGGGTGTCGCGGTTTTCGTAGGTGCTGCTCTGCCCTTTCGCGCCCAGCGATTCCTGGATGCCGGGGCCTTCGGAACCGGGTGCCGAGGCCGACGGCGCCTTCTGTGGATTGACCAGCTTGACCAGCAGCGTCTTCTGGTCGGGCATCCACTGCATCTGGTCGCCGAACATCTGGTTCAGGCGCACGCCCGGCAGGCGGCGTACCGCGCCGGTCTTGGCGTCGCCGACCCACAGCTCGACCGCTTCATTGGTGATGTTCTCGAAAGCGAAGCGCTGGCCGTCGGCGCTCCACACCGGGCGGCGCGGGCAGGCGCCGGCCGGCAGCTTGACGGCGGTGCTCTTGCCGTCCGCCACCTGGACCAGATCGATGGCGCTGACGCACGGCGGGATGCCGTAGCCGCCCGGGGTGTCGTGCTGGCTGCGGTTGCCCGGCTCGATGCGCACGCCGGCCAGGCGCATGAAGGGCGTGGCCACCTTGGCGATCGACGGATACTCTTCCATCGTCACCAGCATCAGCTTGTCGCGGGTCGGGCTGAGATACGGCGACGGCGGCGGCGGTGCGCGCATCACGTCGAGGATTTCCTTCGGCGGCTGGCTGTAGGCGCTGGCGGTGACGGGGGTGCTCGGCGTTGCGGCCGGCGCCGCCATCGTTGCCGGCGTCATGCCGACGGCGATCGCGGTGCCGACGAGGGCGCGCAACAAATGTTTTCCCTGCATGGACGTTCTCCGTTCTGATCAAGTACATGGATGCACGCAGAGGCGGCTGCCCCGCACGTGACCATCCACCTTGCCATAGAAATATTTCCAAGGCAACATCAAATCCGTATGCGGACGGCATCGGCGCATACCACCGTTGCGTGGCGTTCCCGCATGCGCGATGTTGGCGCGCGCCGTGCCCTGCCCGAGTGCGGCTTGCACGGATTCGAGGCGGCACGGAGCGGCGCACGATACCGGTAAAATGACTGGTCCGGGCCTGGAAAGCCCGCACGCCGTACTGATCGTTGAAAGGATGCCGATGCTGGACACGCTACAGGAACTGCTGCGCCCACCCGCCGGCATGGCCTTCGATTTCAGCCAGCCCCCGGGCGAGCCGGCCCTGACGCCGCCCGACGGCATCTCATGGCGCATCTTCGCCAACCCGGTCGCGCTGTTCATCGGCGGCGTGACGGCGGTGCTACTGGAACTGGCCGAACCTTCGGTGCGCGCCGGCGTGTGGGACCACGGCGGCTTCCAGCGCGACCCGCTCGCGCGCCTGCGCCGCACCGGCTTCGCGGCCATGATGACCGTCTACGGCCCGCGTCCGGCAGCCGAGCAGATGATCGCGCACGTGGTGCGCATGCATGGCCGCGTGCAAGGCACCACGCCCGCCGGCGTTGCCTACCGGGCCAACGATCCGCGCCTGCTGGACTGGGTGCACGCGACCGCCGCCTTCGGCTTCATCGAAGCCTATCACCGCTACGTCCAGCCGCTCTCGGCGGCGGACAAGGATGCGGCGTTCGCCGAGGGCCAGGCGTCCGCCGCGCTGTACGGCGCGACCGGCGCGCCGGCATCGTGGACGGCCTGGGACGCGCTGCTGGCCCGCACCGCGCCCGGACTGGAAGGCTCGGCCATCCTGGCCGCCTTCCTGCGCATCATGACCGAAACGGCGATCCTGCCGGCGCCGCTGCGCGGGCTGCAGCGCCTGCTGGTGCGCGCCGCGGTGGAGATCGCGCCGGCGCCGGTGCGCGCCCTGCCGCAGTTGCGCAAGCACGTTCTGCGCTTCGGGGAAGCGGCGCTGGTGCGGGCGCTGGCGCGCGGGGCGATGCTGCTGCCGCTGGGGGATACGCCGCCGCGGCAGGCGGCGCGCCGGCTGGCGGCGCGCGCCAAGAATTAAGTCCTTGCCATCAAGCGCCTGCCCGCGCCGCCGCCACAACTTCCTGTTCGATCGTCCCGAACGGCGCCTCGCCATCCGCTCCGACCGCCCGCATGCACACCCGGTCCCCGAAACGCATGAACGCCGTGCGCGGTTCGCCATGGTCGATGATCTCGATCACGCGCCGCTCCGCGATGCAGGCGGAACCGGCGCCGCGGTCCGCATTCGACACCGTACCGGAACCCACGATGGTGCCCGCCCCCAGCCTGCGCGTGCGTGCCGCATGCGCGACCAGTTCGCCGAAACCGAAATTCATCTCGCGGCCGTTGGGACGCCCGAAAAACCTGTCGTTCCAGGCCACCTCGAGGTCGAGGTGCACGCGGCCGTCGCGCCAGGCGGGGCCCAGTTCGTCCGGGGTCAGCGCCACCGGGGCGAAGCTGGTCGACGGCTTGGCCTGGAGGAAGCCGAAGCCGCTCTTCATTTCGCGCGGCCCCAGCGCGCGCAGGCTCCAGTCGTTCAGCTGCACCACCAGGCGCACCGCGGCCAGGCCCTCGGCCGCGCTCGCCCCCATCGGCACCCGGTCGACCACGACGCCGAACTCGCCCTCGAAGTCGATCCCGAGCGCCTCGTCCGGCAGCGGCACCGCTTCGTGCGGCCCCAGGAAATCGTCGGCGGCGCCCTGGTACATCACCGGGATGGTCTCGAAGTCGGGGATCGGCGCGGTGTTGAAGGCGCGTTCCATCAACCGTCCGTGGTTCAGGAAAGCCGAGGCGTCGCACCACTGGAAGCTGCGCGGCAGCGGCGCCATGCAGCGCGCCGGGTCGAAATCGAAGGCGTCCGGCACCGTGCCGGCCTGCAGCGCGGCCGACAGCGCCTGCAGCTCCGGCGCGGCGGTCTCCCAGCGTTCGAGCGCGGCCAGCAGGTTGGGGGCGATGTGCGCGGCATCGGCGGCGCGATCCAGGCCGCGCGTGACGACCAGCAGGCGGCCGTCCGGCGTGCCGTCGCGGTAGGTGGCGAGTTTCATGGTGCCTCCCTCACGCGCGCGGCAGCGCCAGCAGCGCGTCGTCGACGATCGCCACCGCGCGTGTCCAGCCGGCCGAGCCGGCGCGCACCTTGTGCGGGAAGCACGACACGTAGAAGCCGTGGCCGGGCAGCGCTTCCAGGTTGTGCAGCTTTTCGAGATGGCAGTAGCCGATGTCGCGCCCGGCCTTGTGGCCTTCCCAGATCAGCGACTTGTCGCCGGTCTCGGCGATCTTTTTTGCGGTGTACGAGAACGGCGCATCCCAGCTCCAGGCATCGGTGCCGGTCAGGCGCACGCCGCGCTCGAGCAGGTACATGGTCGCCTCGTAGCCCATGCCGCAGCCGGCCGACACGAAATCGTTGTGGCCGTAGCGGCTGCCGGCGCGGGTGTTCACCATGACGATGTCGAGCGGCTGCAGCGCGTGGCCGATGCGCTCGAGCTCCGCCTCGACGTCGGCCGCGGTGGCGACGTAGCCGTCCGGGAAATGCCGGAAATCGAGCTTCACGCCGGGCTGGAAGCACCATTCGAGCGGCACTTCGTCGATCGTGATCGAGCGCTTCTTCTCGCCGTTTTTCGCATCCATGGTCGAATGGAAGTGGTAAGGCGCGTCCAGGTGGGTGCCGCTATGGGTGGTCATGGTCACCCATTCGGCGGCGGCGGCTTCGCCGTCCGGGTAATCGGCCGCCGTGGTGCCGGGGATCATGGCGATGAATTCGTGGAGGGTGTCGGTGTGTTTCTGGTAGGTGATCTTCGGCGCCAGCGGCGGCGGATCCGACAGGACTTCGTTTTCCAGGTAGATCGACAGGTCGATGAATCGGCGGGGCATGCTGGTCTCCTCAGATCGGCGCCGCAAGGGCGCTCAGTGTCTCGCGCATGATGCGCGCGTGTTGTTCCTTGTCGCCGCCGGCAATTTCGATCTCGCCCAGGCGGCCCGAATTCTGTACCACCATGCGGCAGCGGCCCCAGCGCCGTGCCTGGAAGCGGTCGAGCGCCTGGTCGACGCTGCCGGCCGCGGCCACTTCCTCGGCCAGCACCAGCGCATCCTCGATGCCGATGCAGGCGCCGGATGCCATGTGCGGGGTGGTGGCGTGTACCGTGTCGCCGATCAGCACCACCCTGCCCCGGTACCACGGGTTGGGCATCAAGAGGCTTTCTAGCGGGCGGTAGATGATCTGCGACGCCTCGTTCAGGTGGACGCGCGCACGCTGCAGCAGCGGTGCCGGGAACGGCGCCAGCAAGTCCTGCAGGCGCGCCAGGAACTGCGCCGGATCGACGAACTCGTTGGCGGCGCGGTCCTCGGTCACGAACAGGTACATGCTGTCGCGCGATACCGGGTTCAGGCCCGGCTTGACGCGCGGGCCCATCCACATCATGGTGCCGTTGACGTCGGCGAAGCGCGGCAGCACCGCGCGCCACACGCCCTGGCCGCAGTAGCGCGGCTGCGGCGCGTCCGGGAACACGGCCTGCCGCACCTGCGAGTACAGGCCGTCGGCGCCCACCACCAGGTCGTAGCGGCCGACGCTGCCGTCGGTGAAGGCGACGTCGACGCCGCCGTCGTCCTGCGCGATGGCGGTGAAGGTGCAGCCCAGGCGCACGTCGACGCCGGCGGCGCGGGTGGCGTCGGCCAGGATGCGCGCCAGCGCCGGCCGCATGATCGCGCCGTTGCCCGGGATGCCCGGCCCGGCCAGGCGCGGCGTCGGCAGTGCGGCGATCTTCTGCCCGGCCGGGAGGAACACTTCGACGCCGTCGGACGCCGCGCCTTCGGCCAGGAAGGCGTCGATCACGCCGAGCTGGCTCAGCGCGCGCATCGACGCGCCGCCCAGGCTGATGCCGGCGCCATAGGAGCGCCAACGCGGATCGATCTCGACCAGGTCAACCCGGACGCCGCGCTTGCGCAGTTCGATGGCGGCGGCCATGCCGGAAAAGCCGCCGCCGATGATGAGCACCCTGCTGACGGGAGCTGCCATGTCATGTCTCCTCCCCGCCTCCAGGGCGGATGGTGTCTTCACCGCCCTCGGGGCGGATGTATATCTCCCGCTGCGCCGTGATCGTCAGCGCGACGCGCTGCAGCGACTGGCCCAGGCACGGCCCCATCACGCAGGCGCCGCTCTCGATGTCGAACTGGGCGCCGTGGGCGGCGCACACGATGCGGTTGCGGTCGTAGTTCAGGTAAGCGTCCTTGCGCCAGGCCATCGGCGTGCCGCCGTGGTGCGGGCAGGCGTCGCGCCAGCCGAACACTTCGCCGCCGTGGCGCACCAGCAGCACCGTGTCGTGCCCATCGTTCCAGGGATCGAAGCCGCGCGACGCGCGTTCCGCCAGGTCGTCGTCACGGCACAGGAATACCGGAGCGGACTGCATGGCGGCGCCTCAATGCCGCTCGCCGGCGCCGGCGGCCCCCGGCGGCGGTCCGCCCGGCGCCCACTTGTCGCGCTGCTGGAACAGGAACAGCTGCGATGCGTCCGCGCTCATCGGGATCGCGCGCGCCTGCCACTGCTCGTCGTGCAGGTCCATGTCGGCGTCGTACTCGACGTGGCAGCCGAGCGGGCTGTTGAAGTACCAGAACCAGTTCGAGCCCATCTTGTGGCGGCCCGGTCCCCAAAACGACTGGTAGCCCTTGTTCACGAAGCGGGTGCCGGCCTGCAGCACCTCGGTCGGGCCGCCCATGTGGAAGGTGAAGTGCTCGCAGCCCTTCATGAACGGCGGGGTCTGGATCAGGAACAGCGTATGGTGGTCGTCGGTACCGGCCGGCTTCAGGAAGGGGCCGGCGCCGAGCAGGCGGTCGGTGCAGGCAAAGCCCAGGCGCTCGACGTAGAAGGCCTCGGCTTTGGCGGCATCCGGCACGAAGTACACGACGTGCGACAGCGTGCGCGGGCGCGCCTCGGCGTTCTCGTCGACGCCGACCACGTTGGCCGGCCGGCCGGCCGGCGCGTACGGGGCATTGATCGCCTCGGCGGGCAGCGCCAGCGGGCGCCGCACCGTCACCTGGAAGCCGAGCACGAAGCCCATGTCGTCGACGCTCTCGATGCTGCCGTCCGCCAGGCTGCGCACCTCGCGGTCACGACGCAGCTCGGTGGCGATCGCATCCAGCGCCTGGCCGTCGGCCACGCCGTAGACGGTCTTGCGCAGCATGCTGGCGGTGCCGAGCGCGGGCGGCAGCGCGGGATCGTCCTTGTGCGCCAGGATCACGGCGGTGCCGTCCAGCGCCTCGAAGCGCAGGGCCTGCCCGTCCGCCCGGCCCGTGCCGGCCGGCGTCAAGCCGTAATCGGTGAGGTATTGCGCGCAGGCGGCGACGTCGTCGACGCCGAAGACCAGCGCGTCGGGTCCGATGATGTTCATGGGGTCTCTCTTCACTATGTCGGTCGTGGAATCACAGGGCGGTGCGGCCGCCCAGGGTTTCGGCCACCCAGTCGGCGATCCAGGCGCCGGCGTTGGCCGAGTTGTCGAAGCTCGAGTGCTGCACGCCGCCCTCGCGCTCGGTGAACACCTTCAGTTCGCGCTTCGGGCTGTTGACCAGCTGGTCGTAGGTGCGCAGCGCCCAGTGCGGCGGGATCTGGCTGTCCCTCTCGCCGTGGGTGACCAGGAACGGCACCCGGATGCGGTCGAGGATGCCGTCCAGGTGGACGTGCTCGGCGATGCGCATGAAGTCGTCCATGTCCTTGGCGCCCCACACCCAGCGCACGTGCTCCCAGTAGTGCGGCACCGGGAAGCTGCCCTCTTTCGCCAGGCGCTTCTTCTGTACGTCGCGCCAGTCGTGGTTGGCGCCCCACACCACACCGCAGGCAAAACGCGGCTCGAAGGCGACCGCGCGCGGGCAGTAGTAACCGCCCAGCGACACGCCTTCCAGGCCGATGCGCTGCGGATCGACGTCGGCACGCGTCTCGAGCCAGTCGACCACTTTGCTCGCCCAGCGCTCGCTGTCGTAGACCGCGTGCATGCCGTGCAGGCGCAGGGCTTCGCCGGTGCCCGGCTGATCGATCACGAGCGAGGACACGCCCCGCTGCGCCAGCCAGGCCGGCAGACCGACCCGGTACTTCATTTCCTTGGTCGAATCCAGGCCGTTGACCTGCACCAGGATCGGCGCCGGCCCCTGCACGCCCTCGGCGCGCACGTACAGGCCGGCGAGATGGGCGTCGCCGTAGGGGATCTCGACGCGCTCGCAGTTCTCGCCCGCCAGCCGCACGCCGCGCGCGAACACGTCCAGGAAGCGCCGGTACAGTTCGAGGCGTCCCGGTGCGCCGTGCGCCTGCAGGCGTTCGGCGGTCAGCAGGTAGATGGCGGCGCGCCGGTACTTGTCGCCGGCCGAGATCAGGCGGCCGCGCCGCTCGTCTTCCTCGGCCAGGCCGCACAGCTTGTCGGCCATGCGCGCCCAGGTTTCGCGGAAGGCCCGGGTGCCGGCGGCATCGGGTTGCTTCGCCGCGTCCTGCAGCGGGGCGCACATCTCCTCGATCTCGCCGATGCGGGCGCCCATCTCGATGGCCAGGTCGACCGACAGGTTCCAGACGTAGTTGGTGGGGAAATACTTGAACATGGTGTGCCTGTCTGCCGTAATCAGAAGTTGTAGCCGACGCGCACGCCGTAGGTGCGCGGATCGCTGATGAAGAAGCCGCCCGGCACCCGGCTCTCGATCTTGATGTTGTCCTCGATGTTGCGCACGTAGGCCTGCACGGTCCAGCGCCCGCCGGCGTCGGTGTACATCAGCGAGGCGTCCGACTTGTGCATCTTCGGCTGGCGGTAGCGCACGTTGGCGGCCAGGTCGCTGATCAGGTAGGCGCTGGTGAAGTGGGTGCCGAGCGTGGCGGCCAGGTCGCCCGAGCCCAGCGCGAAGTGCTGGGTGTAGCTCAGGTTGGCGGTGGTGGTCGGGGCGCGGTCCAGGTGCTGGCCCGAGTAGTCGACGTTGGCCGACGGCCTGTAGTTCTTGAACTGGGCATCGGTGAAGGACACCGAACCGCGCAGCTCGCCGTCCTCGCCGACCCGCAGCTTGCCTTCCAGCTCGACGCCGTCCACCTTGGAATTGGCGGCGTTGACCGTGTACGAGTCGCAGGTGCTCGGGTCGTTGGCGCGGCACGAAGTCGAGGTCAGCTGCTGGTCCTTGTAGGCGTAGTGGAAGGCGCTGGCCGACACCTGCATCATGTTCTCGAAAAAGCGGCCCTTGATGCCGGCCTCGTAGGCGGTCAGGGTCTCCGGCTTGTACGAGCCGGCGGCCTTGGCGCTGTTGAAGCCGCCCGCCTTGTAGCCGGTCGAGACGTTCCCGTACACCATGATGTTGCGGGTCAGGTCGTGGTCAAGGCCCACCTTCCAGCTGGTGTTGCTGAAGCGGACGTCGGCATGGTAGCCCTGCGGGCTGACAGTGGCCGGCGGCACCGCGGCAGCGCCGCCGAGCGGATCGTCGCCGATCTTGCGGTCGCGCGTGCGGCGCAGGCCGACGGTGACGCGGGTGTCGGGGCGCAGCAAGTACGTGGCCTGGCCGAACACCGCATCCGACTTGTTCTGGACCACCGCGAGGAAGGGCTGCACCACGCTGAACGACCCGAACGGCGCCGTGATGAAGGTGGAGTAGACGGAGTTGCGGTCGATTTCCTCGTCGAAGTGGTACAGGCCGGCGACCCAGCGCAGCGCGCCGTTGCCGGTCGAGTTGAAGCGCAGCTCGTGCGACACGGCGTCGCTGTCGCCCCGGTTCGAGTTGGTGAACGGGAAGCCGAAATACAGGCCGTTGTTCACCTGGTCCAGGTGCAGCTTCATCTTGGCCAGCTGGTAGGTCACGTCCACCGCGGCGATGCGGGTCTTGAATTCGCCGCGCAGCGAATCGGCGCGGTTGTCGCGGTAGGCGTTGGCGTCCTGCTTGAATGCCAGCCTGGTGGTGCGCTGGGCGTCCGAGCCGCGGTCGACGTAGACCGGGTTCAGGATGTTGTTGCCGGTGCCGGCCGGCGAGAACGGCAGGTTCTCGGTCAGGGTACCGGTGAAGAAGTTCGTGTTCGGCAGCGGCGACGGCGGCCCGCCGGCGATCTTGCTGCGCTCGGCCGTCAGCAGCAGGCTGGTGTCGGCGCTGAACTTGCCGAGCAGGTGCACGCGCCCCGACTTGTCGTCCTGGCTTTCGAGCGGGACCGTGTTCGGGCCCGGATTCAGGTAGGTGTCGTGCTTGGCGGTGCTGAGCGCGGCGCGCAGCGCCCACATGGCGTTGATCGGCACGTTGATCATGCCGTCCAGGCGGCGCGTGCTGTAGTTGCCGATGTCGACGCCGATGCTGCCTTCCAGCTTGTCGGTCGGCTTGTTGGTGATCAGGTTGATCGCGCCGGCCGTGGCGTTGCGGCCGTACAGCGTGCCCTGCGGACCGCGCAGCACTTCGATGCGGTCCAGGTCGAAGAAGGCCGCCGCCTGCGCCTCGTAGCGCGGCACGTAGGCGCCGTCGATGTGGAAGGCGGCCGACGGGTCGCCCTTTTCGGTCATGTCCAGGCTGGTCACGCCGCGGATCGCGATCTGCAGCATGCCGCTCTCCTTGGAGATCTCGACGTTCGGCAGCATGTCGGCCATCGAACGCGCATCGGTCACCCCCGCTTCCTTCAGGTCCTCGCCCGACATCACGGACAGTGCCAGCGGCGTCTTGCTGGCCGGCTGCGCGATCTTCTGCGCCGTGATGATGACTTCCTGGATGCCCTTGGCGCGCGGTTCGGCGGCGGCCGTGGCAGCGGCGGCGGCATCTTCCGGTTCGGCCAGGGCGGCGCCCGCAACGGACAGGCAACCGGCGGCCAGCAAGGCTTGCGCAAGGACGGACAGCGTAGGGGTTTTCATTGTTTTGTCTCCTGGTTATGCGGCAGTTCTGGGACCGCCGTGGGCTGATGTCTGGTGAAAATAGTAGGGGTTTTCTTGTGTTTCCCAAACGCCAAAATTTGGATGTCTGCTATCGATGCCGTGGATACCGGAGCGGGCAAGGCACCTGCCGGCAGGAGGCCCGATTGCGCCGGCGACGGGCGTGCGCGGGCCACGGGCGCCCGCCGGCGCCCGTGCGCATGGCATCGCGGAATCAAGCCGAAGGCAGCGGCAGCCAGCTCCCGCCGCTGCGCGACGAGGCCTGCACGGTCTCGATGAAAAGCACGCCGCGCAAGCCGTCGGCGATGGTCGGGAACCATGCTTCGCCGGCGGCGCCGGCATCGCCGGTGCGGCGCGCCAGCAGATGGCTGGCCACTTCGCCGTACAGCGCCGCGAAGGCCTCGATATAGCCTTCGGTATGGCCGGCCGGCACGCGGCTCAGGCGGCGCGCGTCCGGGTGGGTGCCGGGGCCGCCGCGTTCGACGATCCGGGTCGGTTCGCCCAGCGGGGTCCACAGCAGCTGGTTGGGCTGCTCCTGGCGCCACTCGATCCCGCCGTGCGCGCCGAACACGCGGATGCGCAGGTCGTTGGCATGCCCGGGTGCGACCTGGCTGGCCCACAGCATGCCGCGCGCGCCGCCGGCGTAGCGCAGCAGCACCTGGACGTCGTCGTCGATCGCGCGGCCCGGCACGAAGGTATTCAGCTGGGCGCACAGCGCCTCGACCGGCGCGCCGACGATGGTGTCGGCCAGGTGCCAGGCGTGCGAGCCGATGTCGCCGATGGCGCCGCCGCCGGCGCGTGCCGGATCGGTGCGCCATGCGGCCTGCTTCTGGCCCGACTGTTCGAGCGGCTCGGCCAGCCAGTCCTGCACATATTCCACCTGCACCACGCGGATCGGCCCGAGCAGGCCTTCGCGCACCATCGCGCGCGCCTGGCGCACCATCGGGTAGGCCGAATAATTGTGGGTCACGGCGAACAGCAGGCCGCGCTTGGCCGCCAGCGCCTGCAGCGCGCGCGCATCCTCGCTGGTGGTGGTGACCGGCTTGTCGCAGATGACGTGGATGCCGGCCTCCAGGAAAGCGCGCGCCACCGGCGCATGCATGTGGTTCGGGGTGACGATGCTGACCGCCTCGATGCCGTCCGGACGTTGCGCTTCCGCGCGCGCCATCTGTGCATAGTCCTCGTAGACCCGCGCCGGGTCGAGCCCGAGCGCCTGTCCCGAGCGGCGCGCCACCTCCGCGTTCGACGAGAATGCGCCGGCGACCAGCTCGTAGCGCGCGTCCAGCCAGGCCGCGTGGCGGTGCACGGCGCCGATGAAGGCGCCCTCGCCGCCGCCGACCATGCCGAGACGGATGCGGCCGTCCGCGTGAGCGCCGGCCGTCATCGCGCGTTCTCCGCGATGCCCAGCAGGCGCGCGTTGCGGTGCGCGTCGCCGGCGCTGCCGGCGAAGTCGTCGAAGGCTTTGTCCGTGACCCGGATGATGTGGTCTCGGATGAAGCGTGCGCCCTCGGCCGCGCCCTGCTCCGGATGCTTCAGGCAGCATTCCCATTCGAGCACCGCCCAGCCGGCAAAGTCGTACTGGGCCAGCTTGGAAAAGATCGCCTTGAAGTCGACCTGGCCGTCGCCCAGCGAGCGGAAGCGCCCGGCGCGCTCGAGCCACGGCTGGTAGCCGGAATACACGCCCTGGCGCGCATCCGGGCGGAACTCGGCATCCTTGACGTGCACCACCTTGATGCGCTCGTGGTAGCGGTCGATGAAGCCCAGGTAGTCGAGCTGCTGCAGCAGGAAATGCGACGGGTCGTAGGCGATGTTCAGGCGCGGATGATCGTCCACGCGCGCCAGCAGCATCTCGAAGGTGGCGCCGTCGAACAGGTCTTCGCCCGGATGCAGCTCGAAGGCCAGGTCGACGCCGGCGGCATCGTAGGCATCCAGGATCGGCCGCCAGCGCCGCGCCAGCTCGTCGAAGGCGGTCTCGATCAGGCCGGCCGGGCGCTGCGGCCACGGGTAGACGAAGGGCCAGGCCAGCGCGCCGGAAAAGCTGATCGATGCGTTCAAGCCGAGGTTGGCCGAGGCCTTGGCCGCCAGCAGCATCTGCTCGACGGCCCAGCGCTGGCGCGCCGCCGGCTTGCCGCGTAATTCGGGCGGGGCGAAGCCGTCGAAGGCTTCGTCGTAGGCCGGGTGCACCGCCACCAGCTGGCCCTGCAGGTGGGTGCTCAGTTCCGTGACCGCCACGCCGTTGGCGGCCGCGATGCCGGCGAACTCGTCGCAATAGGTCTTGCTCTCGGCGGCCAGCGCCAGGTCGAACAGGCGGCGGTCGTTCGACGGCACCTGCACGCCGCGGTAGCCCAGTTCGCCCGCCCAGCGGGTGATCGCGTCCCAGCCGTTGAAGGGCGGCGCGTCGCCGGCGAATTGCGCGAGGAAGATCGCCGGTCCCTTGATCGTGGTGCTCATGGACGCCCTCCTTCAGGCTGCCAGCGACAGCTCGGTGGTGCAGGCCGTCACCGGGCTCCAGGGCAGGTAGGAAATCCGCAGCTGCACCGCGGCCGTGATGCTATGGCTGCCGGGCGCCAGTCCGCCGCGGCGGCGCACCGACACCTGTGCGACTTCGCCGAATTCCCAGCGTTCGTCGTAGGTGGTTTCCAGCTGGTCCAGGGTCCAGGTCTTGCCGCGCACCGTGAAGCGCACGTCCTCGCGCGGCACCTTCTCGCCGTCCACCGTGAGGGCGATGTCCTCGACCGCCGACAGCACCTGGCCGCGGTAGTAAGGCAGGCGCACGCCGATGTGCCAGCCGCTCGCGCCTTCGGCGTCCTGGTCGTTGCCCAGCGAATCGGGATAAATGATGTGTTTGTCGTACATGCCGGTACTCCTTTATGCCGTTTCGCCCAACAGGCGCTTGAACATCTCTTGCTGGCGGCGCACCTGCTCGCGGCCGTCGACCTCGAAGGCGTCCTCGATGTGGCGCTGGCCCTCGTACTCGCTGGACAGGTGGCCGTCGTAGCCGCCCTCGATCAGCACCGGGATGATTTCCTCGTACGGAATCGCCGGCTCCTTGCCGGTCTCGTCGATCTCGTAGAACTTGGCGTGGATGTGGAAGATCCACGGCATGAATTCCAGCATGCGGCGCGGATTGCTCCAGATGTTGTGGCGGATCGTCTCGGCCATCTGCAGGTCGACCGGGTTGCCGCCCAGCTTGCGCACGTCCATGATCACGTAGTCAGGCAGCACGCGCGCCCGGTGTGCTTCCAGGATGAATTCGACGATGCGCGGCGTGGCGCCCATGCGCAGGAAGCGGTCGCGGAAGACCGGCGGGTAGTTCTTGATGTACATGCCCATGTCGGGCACGTAGCCGACGTGGTCGGAGCCGGTGGCGCGCGTCAGTTCGGTGTAGCGCAGGATCCACGGGTGGTCGAAGTGGAACGGCGAATGCACTTCGATGCCCATGCGGATGTCGAGCTTTTCCGCCAGCGGCACGCAGGCCACCACCACTTCGGGCGGGGTGTTGACGATCAGGCGCAATGTCTTGCAGCCGATGCGGTGGGCGAAATGCAGGTCGCGCTCGAGCGAGGCCACCATTTCGGTGAAGTTCAGCCTGCGGTCCTTGTACAGCTTGATGTCCATGAACATGTCGTGGCACTGGGCGTAGGCGCCGTGGCGCTCGAGCGACGCGAACCAGCCGGCGATCTGGTCGCAGGGCACGTCCGGGAAGCCGGTGAAGGATTGTTCGCTGACGACTTCGATGCCGCGCGCGCCGAGGCCGGCGGCATGGGCGATGCAGTCGTCGAGCGTCATCTTGCGCAGGAAGGTCTCGTACTGGTAGCTGTACAGCGAGACGCCTCGCTTGATGCGATGCTGGATGGTCATGGGGTCCTCGGTGTCGAACGAAAGAAAAACGGGGTCTTCACACGCCCGGCTGCGGACGGGCCGCGCGGGACGATCGCAGGTGCAGCAGGCAGGCGCCGACGGCGCAGGCCGCGGCGATCAGGCCGAAGGCCAGGAAGGCGCCCTGCAGGTTGCCGACCGAGGCGCGCATCAGGTTGACCACGGCGGGCGACAGGAACTGCGCGACGAAGAACGAGCTCGCCCACCAGCCCATGCCGCGGCCGCGGTGCTCGAACGAGTATTTGCTCTGGGCCCAGGCGATCAGCGCCGGCACGATGATGCCGTTGGCGAGCTGCTGGACAAAGGCGAAGCCGAGGGCGACGCGGTAGTCGGGCGCCAGACCGATGCCGGCCAGGCCGACCGCGTAGCCGAGGAACACCAGGAAGATCTGGGTGCCGGCGCCGAAGCGCGTGGTCAGCTTGAACACGATGGCGCCGAGCGGCACCCCGATGCTGGGCAGCGCCATCGACAGGCCGATCGATTTCGGGTCGGTCACGCCGAGCTCCTTCAGCAGCACGCTGAAATTGATGACCTGCACGTAGTAGATGGTGGACAGCAGCACCGTGACGCCGGTCACCATCAGCGCGACGCCGTAGGGGAAAGGCGTGCTCGCCGGCGCACCCTGCCCGCCCTGGCGCTGGCGCGGGGCCGGCTCGAACAGGAACGCCAGGCTGGCCAGCAGGATCGGGATGGCGATGCCGTACACCAGGAAGGGCCACTGCCAGCCCTGCGCGGCCAGGAAGCCCGAACAGGCGATGGTGACGGTGCCGAGCACCGAGCCGACCACGCCCTGGATCATCAGCCAGCGGTGGCGTTCCTTTTCCTCGAAATAGTCGGCCAGCAGCGTGTTCACCACGGTCAGCACGCCGGCCTCGCCGATGCCGATCACGAAGCGCCCGGCCACCACGGCCCAGAAGTTATCAATCGCGAACGGCACCAGGCCGCCGGCGCCGTAGAAAGCCATCGACCACAGCAGCAATTTGCGGCGCCCGAAGCGGTCGGCGATCGCGCCGGCGCCGGGTGCGAACAGGGCGATGCAGGCGCTCGGCGCGGTGATCAGGAGCGGCACCATCAGGGCGGCGTTGGGCACGTCGCGGAAGTGGGCCAGAAGAGTCGGCAGGGTCGGTGCCAGGGCGATGATCGCCATCACCGGCAGGAAGCCGGAGACCACCAGGATCCAGCCCTGGCGCCAGTCGGCCTTGCGTACGTTGGGAGTGGCCGTGACGAAACCGGGCGGCCGCATGGGCTTGCTGCGCATCGTATGTCTCCTTGTCGTGTCCGCGGCGGTGTGCCGCATCCTGTCTTACGCAGGAAATAGAACCAGAATTATGATATCGACTTCCTGTAAATTTCTAAAGCGAAAAATTGCGTTTGACCGCCGATTGTTTGGATAGCAGCTATCGACCCGGTGGATAATTCCCGGATGCGCTCAGGCGCTTCAGGTACGCATCGCGCGCGCCAGCCGCAGTGCCCCGCACGCCCCTGCCGCGAGCAGGCCGAGCAGCAGCGGCAGCACGCCCAGGTAGGCATGCCGGTAAGCCTCCGGCGCGCTGCCGTGCAGCCCGTGGAAGAACACCAGGCCGGCCAGCGCGACGCCGAAGGCGGCGGCCACCTGCTGTACCGTGGTGAACAGGCCGGCCGCCACGCCGGCGTCGGCCAGCGGCACGTCGCGCAGGGTGGCGTTGGAGAGCTGCGGGCCGCACAGGCCGAGTCCGATCCCCATGCCGAACTGGGCCGCGACCAGCAGCGGCCACGACAGCCCGCCGCGCAGCGCCAGCGCGCACAGCGACAAGCTGGTAGCGGACACCGCGATTCCGGCCAGCAGCGTGCCGACGCCGATGCGCCGGTTGAGGCGTGGCCCCAGCAGCGTGATGCCGCACATCGCCCCCAGCGCGATCGGCGCGCAGGCATAGGCCATCTGCGATGCGCTCAGGCCGGCGCCGGTCTGCAGCACGAAGGTCAGCACCAGCAGGTAGCCGGGCATGATCGGGTTCACGCACAGCGTGCACAGCAGGCCGAGCGCCACCTTGCGGCGCCGGAACAGGGCCGGGTCGACCAGCGCGTCGCCGCGCCGTGCCTGGCGCGTGCCCAGGTAGCGCCAGGTGCCCCAGCCCAGCGGCAGCGCGCCGGCCAGCATCAGCACCAGCCCCGGCGGCCAGCCGCGCGCCGGGCCTTCGATCAGGGGCGTGAGCAGCGCGAACAGCAGCAGCACCGACAGGCCGGCGCCGCGCAGGTCGACCGCCACCGGGTTGACGCCGCGCCCGGGCGGCAGCAGCAGCGCGCCGGCCGCCAGGCTGGCCAGGCCGATCGGCAGGTTGATCAGGAAGGTCAGGCGCCAGCCCAGGCCGAGCCAGTCGGCATCGATCAGCAGGCCGCCGACGATGGGCCCGAGCGCGGCCGAGAAGCCGCCCAGGAAGCCGAACACGGTGTACACCTTGTAGCGCTCGTCGGGCGGATACATCACCTGCACCAGCGCCATCACCTGCGGCACCATCAGCGCCGCGCTGGCACCCTGCAGCAGGCGCGCGATCTGCAGGCTCAACGCGTCGGGCGCCAGGCCGCACGCCACCGAGGTCGCGGTGAAGGCGGCGATCCCGGTCAGGAACATGCGGCGGTAGCCGTGGCTGTCGCCCAGCCGGCCGCCGACGATCAGGAGCACCGCGAAGGCGGTGGCGTAGCCGGCCACGATCCATTCCAGCGCCGCCTTGGGCGCGTGCAGCGTGCTGCCGATCGAAGGGATGGCGACGTTGACGATGGTGGTGTCGAGCAGGTCGATCACGAACGCCAGGGCGACCGCGATCAGGGCCAGCGTGCGGCGCCGGTGGCTGTAGCCGGCGGCGGCGTGGTGCGCGCTGCCCTCGGCGCGGGAAACGGCTTCATTCATGCGGTGCTTTCGGTGAAGCCGGCGCGCGCGGCGCCGGCAGGTTCAGACGTGGCGGGCGACGTCGACGAACAGGTCGCGCAGCCAGCGGATCGCCGGGTCGTTGTTGCGGTGCCGGTGCCATTGCAGCGACTGCACCAGGCGCGGAATGCGCGGCGGCGGCTCCCACACCCTGATCGGCAAAAAGGCCTGGGCGCGCAGCGCGATGCGGCGGTGCACGGTGGCGATGCGGTCGGTGCCGACCACCAGCGACGGCAGCCCGACCATGGTCGGCGCGGTCACCTCGACGCGCCGCTTGACGTCGTAGCTCTCGATGAACCAGCCGTCCAGCGTCGGCAGCGGATTCGGGCTGGCGAAGGTCGGGATCACGTGGCCGCAGGACCGGTAGTCGTCGAAGGTCAGGCGCTCGCGGATGCGGCTGTGCCCTTCCCAGGTCACGCACAGGTAATCTTCCTCGAACAGCACCGCCGACGGGTGTTCCTTGGCCAGGTACTGCGACGGGATCACCAGGAAGTCGGCGTCGTCCTGCTCCAGCACCTCGGACGGCTGGCGGTCGTACTGGTGGCGCAGGCTGAGCCGCACCCCCGGCGCCTGGCGGTACAGCGCTTCCAGCAGCGGCGGCACCAGCACCGCCGTGGTGTAGTCGGACACCAGGATCGTGAAGGTGCGGGTCTCGGTGGCCGGGTCGAACTGCGGCTGGGCGGCGATGGTCGTGTCGATGCGCATCAGGACCTCGCGCACCGGCTCGACCAGTTCGCGCGCACGCGGCGTCAGCACCAGCTGGCGCCCGGAACTGACCAGGAGCTCGTCGTTGAAGTAGTCGCGCAGGCGGCTCAGGGCGCTGCTGGTGGCCGACTGGCTCAGGTGGATCTTCTCCGCCGCGCGGCTGATGTTGCATTCGTTGAGCAACGCGTTCAGGACCACCAGCAGGTTCAGGTCGAGCTTGTTGAAGCGCATCGTGTCTCCTTTTGCCGGATCTTGCCGCCTGGGGCGGCCTCAGGCCGCCAGGCCGAGCGTGCGCCGGGTCAGCGCCAGCGACGCCGTGTCGTCCATGCTCGGGAAATACTCGAGGCCGATGTCGCCGTCGTAGCCCGCGTCGCGCAGCACCCGCATCACGGCCGGCCAGTCCAGCCGGCCGGTGCCGGGTTCGTGGCGGCCCTCGGTGTCGGCCACCTGCACGTGGGCGATGTAGCGCGCACGCTCGCCGATCGCCGCCGCCAGGTCCTCGTGGGTCTGGGCCGCGTGGTAGACGTCGGCCAGCAGGCGCAGGCCCGGGCTGTCGACCGCGGCCACGATGTCGAGGCCGCGCCCGATGGTGTCGACGAACATGCGCTGGCCGTTGACGATCATGTACACCGGCTCCAGCCACAGCACGGCGCCGGCGTCGTGCGCCATTGCGGCGGCACGCTTCAGCACCGCGACCGCGGCGTCGAACTGTTCCTGCTCGGGGACGCCGGGCCGGGTGAAGCCGGACGCCACGATCATGCCGGCGCCGGGAAAGCGGCGCGCCACCGGCAGCGCGTCGGCGATCGCCGCCAGCACGGCGTCGTGGTCGGCCGGGTCGATCAGGCTGCGGCGCGGGTCGACGCAGAAGCTGCGCAGGCGCACGCCGGTGTCCTGCAGCGCGCGTTCGATCGCGTCGAGCGGCTTGTCGCGCCACAGGTGGAATTCGACGCCGGGCACGCCGGCCGCGTGGGCGGCGTGGATGCGCGCCGCGAGATCATCATTGTCCTTGGCGAACATCCATTCGATACAGGCTGCAAGTTGCATGGTCAATCCTTTGGAAATAGTCAGGTTGATGTGCGGCGCGCGAGGCTGGCCACGGCCAGCCCGGCGGCCGCGATCAGGCACAGGGCGCCGACCACGGCCACGCTGGCCAGGAAGCTGCCGGCACGCATGCCGATCAGGGCGATCAGCGGCGGGCTCAGGAATTGTCCGAGGAAGAAGGCACCGCCCCACAGCCCCATGCCGCGGCCGCGGTGCTCGAAGCGGTAGTGCTGCAGCGCCCAGGCGATCAGCGCCGGCAGCAGCAGTCCGCCGCCGACCTGGCCCAGCACGTCGAGCGGCAGGCCGACCGACACGCCCGGGGCCCAGGCCACGCCGAGGTAGCACACGCCGTACAGGGCCATGCTGCAGGCCAGGCGCAGCGCGACCGGCACGCAAGACAGGCGCTTGAACAGGTAGCCCCCGAGCACCGTGCCCAGGCTGGCGATGGTGACGAACACGCTGATGCGCTCGGGCGACGCCACGCCCATGTCGCCGAAGATGCGCCCGTGCTGCACCGCCTGCACGAAGAACACCATCGAGAACAGTACCGTCACGCCGCACACCAGCAGGGTCGGCCGCCACGGGAACGGTGGCGCCGCGGCGCCCGCCTGGGCCGCCTCGCGCTCGCGCTCCGGCTCCCAGCAGGCATACCAGGCGATCGCGAACACCACCAGGCCGAGCAGGTACAGCAGGAACGGGTAACGCCAGTGCACCCCGGCCAGCAAGCCGCCCGACAGCAGGATGGCCGAGCCGATCAGCGGCGACAGCATGTTCTGGTAGCCCAGCCACTTGTCGCGCTGCGCCCCCTCGAAGTAGTCGCCCATCAGCGCATTGCCGACCGTGAGGATGGCCGCTTCGGCCAGGCCAACCACCACCCGGCTGGCGACGATCAGGAGCAGGCTGTCGAACATCAGCGGCGCCAGCCCGAGCAGGGAAAACGCCAGCAGCGCCGCCAGCAGCAGCTTGCGCCGGCCGTAGCGGTCGGCCAGCACGCCGGCCAGGCCGGAAGTCAGCGCCACGCACAGCGACGGCACCGTGATGATCATCGGTACCAGCAACTGGAAGTGCGGCACCGACGAGAACTGCTGGAACAGCTGCGGCAGGCCGGGCACGAGCGCCGCCAGCGCCAGCGACGGCATGTTGACGATGCCCATCAGGGCGATGCCTTGCGCCAGGCCGCCCTGGCGGCGGCCGCGGGCGGCGGCGTGGGCCGGCGCCACGGCGGCGGCGGACGGCGACAGTTGGGTGGGGTTCACGGCAATCCTTTCGAATCGGTTGCGCTTCAGTCCAGGTTGCGTTCCAGGCAGCGGTCCAGCACGTGCTGCTTGTACCAGCTGTTGAGCATCATGCCGGAGGCGATCGGCGCCGGGCCCTTGTCGCTCTCGACGATGATCCAGCCGGCGTAGCCGAGCTCGCACATCGCGCCCAGCAGCGCCGGGAAGTCGACCAGGCCGGTGCCCATCTCGCCGAACCAGCGCTGCACCTCGCGCTCGCCGCCGGCGGCGATCATGGCGCGCTCGGCGTTCTGCAGCTTGTACTCGTCGAGCGTGTCGGTGGCCAGCGCGTCCTTGAACTGCATGTGCCAGACGCGCTCGTGGAAGCGGCGGTACAGCGCGACCACGTCGTGCCCGGCGATGGTCAGCTCGGCGGTGTCCAGGCACAGGCCGACCTTGTCGCGGTCGCACAGCGCCAGCAGCTGCTCCAGCTCGTCGACCGTGCGCAGCGCCGACAGCGCGTCCACGTGCAGCACCGTCCTGAGGCCGCGCTCGGCGGCCATGGCGCCGACCGCGTTCCAGCAGTCGGCGGCGGCGGCCAGGCGTTCCGGCGTCAGGGCGCCCTCCTTCCACCACGACGGGAACGGCCGCACGACCAGGCAATCGCCCTTCAGTTCGCCCAGCATGTCGGCGTGCACGCGCGCCTGCGCCAGGATGCGCGGGTGGTCGGCCGGCTGGGTGCTGTGCAGGCCGAAATGCAGCTCTTCGAAGCTCATCACGGTCGGGTCGAAGAAGGTGCTGGCCACCTGGCCGATGCCCCAGTCCTTCAGCTTCAGGCGGAAGTGCTCGGCCGAGCCGAAATTGATGGCGATGTTTTCCGGGCGCCCGATCGGGTCCCAGCGCCCGCTGCCGGCGCTCAGTTCGACCGCGGAGAAGCCGCAGGCGGCGGTGACCTTGAAGGCGCGCTCGATCTCCTCCATGCGCGCGAAGCTGGTGAAGCCGGCCTTCCACTGGTTCAGGGCGTAGCCCCATTTGATCTGGTTCTGCATGCTCAACCTTCCGTTCAGGCGTAGATTTTTTTGAGGACGTGCTGGATGGTCCAGGCCGACAGCGCGGTACTTTCCGGGTAGTTGCCGCCGCCGACGTCGGCCTTGTCGTGCTCGACGCCGACCCAGCCTTCGTAGCCGCAGGCCTTCATGGCCGCCATCATGGCCGGGAAGTCGACCAGGCCGCCCGGGGTGCCCATCTCGTGGAACCAGCGCGGCGTGGTGGGCGCCATCACCTCGGCGTCGGGACGGCGGCGGTAGTCGCCGGTCAGGTCGACGTTGAGCGTGTCCTTCATGTGGAAGCCGCCGCAGCGGTCGTGCAGCTTGAGGTACAGCTCGACCGGATCGACGCCGGCGATCACGTGCTGCGCGGTGTCGCAGTAGAAGAACACGTAGCGCGGATCGGTCCATTCGTAGAACTTGCGCAGTTGCTCGGCGGTGCGGATGCCGCAGAAGAATTCGTGGTGGCAGCAGGTCTTGACGCCATACTTCTGGGTCATCTCGCCGACCCGGTTCCACAGCTCGGCGCAGGCGCGGATCTTGTCGTCGGTGACCGGTTCGACGTCGTAGTACAGGCCGGCCGGCATCACGATGAAGTTCTCCACGCCCAGGCCCTGGCTGGAGCGCATGATGTATTCGGCGTAGTTGACGATGTGGTCGTGGGTGCTGCGCACGTGCGGCGCGCTCTGGCGCTCGTCGTACATCACCGCGTGGAACAGGCTGAGCACGCGGTCGATGCCGCGCGACTGCATGAAGGCGCGCGCATTCTCCAGGGAGCCGAACAGCTCGCGCAGCGGTCCCAGATGGAAGTCGAAGGTCTCGATGGCTTCGAAGCCGATCGCCGAAATCTGCTTGAGGAAGTCGTCGAAGCGCTTGACCGAGGTGTACTGCGAGAGTTGGCCCTGCGGCGTGTCGATGCGCCAGTGGTCCATGTATGCCCAGCGGAGTTTATTGGTCGTCATATATAAAACCAGAATTATGGTTATGTTTAGGTGCAAAAAAGCGGCCGCAACCGCCCCGTTTTCAGCGCTCCGGCACGAAGCGCAGGTAAGCCAGCATCATGTCCCCGAGGTCTTCCAGCAAATCGTTCCAGCTGCTCGCCTCGCCCATGCCGCCGACGCTGTCCAGCCCCAGGAAGCGGGCCTGGGTGGCATAGATCAGCAGCATGGCCGCCTCGATCGCGCGCGCCGGATTCGGGTGGCGGATCTCGGCCGCGCAGGCCGCCACCAGCCGGCTGAACTTGGCATGGTTCTCGTGCGCCGACTTGCGGCCGGCCGCGGCGATCGCCTCGTCCACCGGACCGCGCAGCATGAACGAGCGCAGCACGCTGGCGTTTTCCTTCAGCAGGTTGCCCAGCCCCGCCACCACCGCCGGCACCACGTCGGCCAGGCCATGCGCCTGGGCCGCGATGCGCTGCGCCTCCGCCTCGAACTGCTCGCCGAGGCGCTCCAGGAAGCGCACCTGCACGGCGCGCAGCAGTTCGTCCTTGCCGGTCACGCGGCCATACAGCGCGCCGGTGGACACGCCCGCGCGCTGGCATATCTCGGCCAGCGTGATCTGGTCGTAGGGCCGTTCGCGCAGCAGGTCGATGGTCGCCTCGATGATGCGTTCGAAGGATTGCCGGCTGCGGCCCTGTTTGGGGGCCCGGGCGTGGGCGGTTGCGCTCTCCATGGGTGTCGTCAAAATAATCGAATGAGATCGGTTAAAAGGCGGATTCTAGCCGAAAGCCCGGCGTTTTCATCACACTGGCCGTCACTGCGCGGCCGTCACAGTGCCCCCGCCTTCAGCTGCGCCGCGGCATAGTTGGCCGCGCGCGCCGTCAGCGCCATGTAGGTCAGCGACGGATTCACGGTGCCGGACGACGCCATCGCCGAGCCGTCGGTGACGAACAGGTTGGGCACGCCGTGCACCTGGTTGTGCGCGTTCAGGACCGATTCGGCCGGGTCGTGTCCCATGCGCGCCCCGCCCATCTCATGGATCGAGACGCCGGGCAGCGCCCGCACCGGGATCGTCACCACGTGCTTGGCGCCGGCCGCCATCAGCATCTGCTCCGCCTGTCTGGCGGCGTCCAGCTTCATGCGCCGCTCGTTCTCGCCGTAGGCCACGTCGAAGCTGAGCTGCGGCAGGCCGAAGGCGCCGCGCTTGTTCTCGTTGAGCGTGGCGCGGTTGTCCGCCTGCGGCAGCTGTTCGCAGAAGGCGCCGAGGAAAGCAATCCACTTGCCCGGCCGGGCGATGTTGTGCTTCATGGCGGCGCCGAAATCGTCCGACTGGGCGGCGGTGTTGGTCCAGTCGTCGCGCATGGCGCCGCCCTGGAAGCCGTAGCCGCGGGTGAAGTCGGCGTCGGCATCCTGGCCGCCGATGTTGCGGAAGCGCGGCACCAGGATGCCGGTCGGGCGCCGGCCCTCGTAGTTGCGGTCTTCGAAACCGGGAATCTCGGCGAACACGCCGACGCCGGCATGGTCGACCAGGTAGCGCCCCAGCACGTCGCTGTGGTTGCCGATGCCGTTCGGGTGCGCCGCGCTCTTCGACTGCAGCAGCACCTGCACGCTGCCGTAGGCCGAGGCGCACAGGAAGATCACCTTGGCGCCGAAGCGCAGCCGCTCGCCCGACCTGGCGTCGATCACGCGCACGCCGCTCGCTTTTTTGGTGAGCGGGTCGACGTCGATCGCCTCCACCACGCTGTCGGTGCGGATCGTCAGCAGGCCGGTCTTCTGCGCCGCCGGCAGCGTCGAGCTGAGCGAGCTGAAATAGGCGCCGAACGAACAGCCGCGGTTGCAGATCGCGCGCCGCTGGCACTGGCCACGGTCGTTGTGGGCGACGGTGAGGTTGGCCACGCGGCCGATCGTCACGCGGCGGTCCTTCCACTTGGCCTCGACGCTGCGCTTGAGGTGCTTTTCCAGCGCCGTCATCTCGAACGGCGGCAGGTAATGCCCGTCCGGGAAGTTTTCCAGGCCTTCGGGTGCGCCGCTGACGCCGATGAATTTCTCGACGTGGGTGTACCAGGGTTCCAGGTCGGCGTAGCGGATCGGCCAGTCGTTGCCGTGGCCGTCGCGCTTGTTCTGCAGGAAGTCGTCGTTACCCCAGCGGTAGGACTGGCGGCCCCAGGTCAGCGAACGGCCGCCCAGCACGTCGGTGCGGTGCCAGCGGTAGGGCTTGGCCTGCTCGTACGGGTTCTCGCGGTCGTTGATCCAGTACTGGCGATTGTGCCAGCCGAAGGCGCCGCGCTCGATTTTGCTCTGGATTTCGTACTCGCGCGCGTTCAGCGCCCGGTCCGGCAAGCCGCGCATCGGCGCCTGCCACGGCGGGGTGAATTCATGGATGTAGCCCTTCTGGTGTTCGAGCGGGCGGCCGCGTTCCAGCACCAGCACCTTCAGGCCCTGTTCGGTGAGTTCCTTGGCGGCCCAGCCGCCGGTGATGCCGGAGCCGATGACGATCGCGTCGAATTCGGTCGTTTGAGGCATGGTCGTGTCCTTTCGATCGCGTTCAGATGACGTTCTGGTAGGGCCAGGTCTTGATGTCGACGTCGCCGTCGAAGCGTCCCGGCACCGCCACGTAGCGCAACTCCTTGGTGCTGCCGGTCTCGGAGGTGAAGTAGCCGAGCACCACCAGGTCGCGCAGGCGCAGGTAGAACGGCGCCTTCGGGTCCTCGATGCGGGCCGCCAGTTCGAAGGTGCGGCCCTCGTACGGGCTGGCCGCGCGCAGCGCCTGCAGGATCGCGGTGGCCTGGGCCTGGTTGCAAGCCCCGAAGCCGCGCTTGTAGCGCTCGTGCGCACTGGCGTCGAGGCCGGCGAGGCCGGCCCGGAACTGCGCCAGTTCCTCGGGCAGCATCCACTGCCGGGCCAGCGCATCGATCAGTTGCGGCACGCCGGCGGCGACCGCCCCCGGGGTGTCGGTGACGGGCACGATGGCGTCGGCGGCCACCGTCAGTATCTTGCGTTCCGCCGAGGTAAGGCCGGGTGCCCGGGTGGCCGGGGCGCCGGCGGCTTGCAGCGCGGCGGCGGCCGAGGCATCCGTCCAGGCGCCGAGGGCACCGGCAGCACCGGCGGCACCGGCCAGCAAGGCCCCCAGCACGGCGCGGCGCGATGGGCTGGACGGAGCGTCCTGTCCTTCGTGCCGGTGCAGGCGTACGATATCGATCTTCATTTTTGACTGTCTCCGCAACAAACGAAATGGGCGATGTTGCGGGACGCGCAGGCAGAGAGAAGGCAGCATGCCGCCTTGCGTGGCGCTGCGGCCACGTGTCTCCTTGCAGGACTGGCGTCCCTTGTTGTCGGGCGGCGTTGGCTGCCGCTCCTTCTTGTCATTCTTAGAATAGCACAGCTTTTATAACAGTAATTCTGATTTTTTATTTCCTTTCGCAATCAGCGCAGCAGGCCTGACAACCTGCTCCGCGAGCATGCGCAGGCTGGCCGTTACCTGCGCGTCCAGGCAGGCGCCGGCCGGGTCGAACAGCTTGACGCCGGCCGTGTTCAGGGTGACGCCGAGCGGCGTCGGCCAGCCGCGCAGCGCGTGCGCGATCGAGCGCATGGCGCCCAGCGTGGTGTTGCAGCCCTGCCAGCCGGCCGCCGTGACGATGCAGCCGACCGGCATGCCGTCCAGGTACACGCGCTCGTCGGCGCGCAGGTCTTCCAGCAGGTCGATGGCGTTCTTGACCAGGCCCGACACGCCGCCGTGGTAGCCGGGCGAGGCCAGGATCACGGCATCGGCGCGGCGCACCGCGTCGACGATGGCGCGCTGGGCCGGACTGCGTGCCTGCTGCTCCGGCGAATACACGTCGAGCGTGCTCAGGGCTTCGCCGCCGAACAGCACGGTCTCCGCCCCCATCTCCTCGGCGAAGCGCAGCGCCGTGCGCAGCGCGCTCTCGGTACTGGAACCGGGCCGGGTGGTGCCGCCGATGCCGACGATGAAGGGACACGCAGGCACGGGCGCGGGCGCGGGGAAGTTGGTGGTGATGGCGTTCATGCTTGTCTCCTGTGGAATGCGTTCAGTTATTGGCGGCAGCCGCCGGACCGCGGGGAATCACGTGCAGCGCCAGCGGCAGGTCGTCGCTGGCGCGTCCCACCCGCAGCGCGACGCTGCCCGGCAGGTCGGTCCAGGCGCCCTCCCACACCTGCAGGCGGCGCCGCGCAATCGGAATGTGCACGTCGCGCCGTTCGCCCGGCTGCAGCCAGACCTTGTCGAAGCCGACCAGCGTCAGTTCGGGCGCGTCGCGGTAGACCTGCACCACCTCGGCGCCGGCGCGAGCGCCGGTGTTGGCGACCGTGACGGTAACCAGCCAGCCATCGGCGCCGTCCGGCGCGACCGCCGCCGCTTCCAGCACGAAGCGGGTGTAGCCGAAGCCGCTGCCGAAGGCCTGGCGCGGTGCGATGCCGCGCCAGGCCAGGCCGCGGTAGCCGACCCGGGTGCCCTCGGCGTAGCGCAGGTCGCCGCCGGCGTCCGGCTCGAGTGCCAGTGCCGGATAGTCGGCGTCCTCGCAGGCGATGGTGACCGGCATGCGTCCGCCCGGTTCGCGGTCACCGGCCAGCACCTGGGCCAGCGCCGGTCCGAATTCCTCGCCCGGATACCAGCAGTGCAGCAGCGCCCGCGCCTGGCCGGCCCAGCGGGTGTCGAAGGCATGGCCGACATTGGTGACGATCACGGTATCCGGGTTGGCGGCGCACACCTGCTCGATCAGCGCCAGCTGCTCGGGCGGCAGCCGGGTGTCGGGACGGTCCTTGCTCTCGACGCTGGCGTCGGAGGTTTCGCCCACCACCAGTACCACGGCATCGGCTGCGCGCGCCGCGGCGACGGCGCGCGCCATCATCGCTTCGCCGCTGTCCGGGCCGCGCACGCCGTACCACAAGCCCTGGCAGCGCGCCGGCGTGTAGCGCAGCTCGACCGCCACCTCGACCGCCTGCCCGGCGCGCAGACCGATCTCCACGCAATCGGCATCGCCGCTCTTCAGGCGGCCCATCACGTCGCCCGGCGCCAGCTGCTCGTCGCGGCGGAACGCCTCTTGTCCGTCGACCAGCAGGCGCAGCGCGCCGGTGCCGCCGACGTAGAAGCGGTGCATGCCGTCGCCCGTCGCCGTATAGACGCCGCTGGCGCGCGTCGCCGCCGCCTGCTGCAGGGCGCCGGCCGGATGCACGCCATGGAACCAGGTCAGCGAATTGGTGTCGCGGGTTTCGCTCAGCAGCGGCGCGCCGGCGCAGTCCGGATTGTCGAAGTAGTCGAGCGTCATGCCGCGCGCGCAGCCGTCGTCCAGCGCGCGCGCCGGACGCACCGGCATGCGCGGCAGGCGCGGTTGCGGATCGACGCCCGGCTCGTAAGCCACGATGGCATCGCCGAAGCGCGCACGCAGGGCGTCCACCGGCAGCACCGCATCCGGACGCACGGCGATCTTGGCGAAGGTGCCGCCCTGGAAGCACGGCGCGCTGGCGTTCGGGCCGATCACGGCGATGCGACCGAAACGGCGCGGATCGAGCGGCAGGATGGCGTCGTCGTTGCGCACCAGCGTGAAGCCGGCGGCTGCGGCCTCCAGCAGCAGTTGCGCGGCGTCGGCGGCGCCTATCGGCTCGGCCTTTGCGGCGCCGAAGCGGCGCGCGGCGGCGGCCACCCGCTGCGCCGCATCGCTCAGGCGGGCGGCATCGACCCTGCCCTCGCGCACCGCGCCCGCGCTGTGCACTCCCAGGAAGCGCGCCGGGCCCGGCATCTCCAGGTCGAGCCCGCCGTCCAGCGAGCCGACCGTGGAGTGGGTGCCGAACCAGTCGCTCATGAACACGCCGCCGAAGCGCCATTCTCCCTTGGCGACGTCGCGCACGATGGCGCCGGCTTCGGCGCACCAGGCGCCGTTCACCTTGTTGTAGGCGGTCAGCATGCCCGCGCAGCCGGCCTGCGCCGCCATCTCGAAGGGCGCCAGGTAGACTTCGCGCAGGGTGCGCGCATCGACCACGGCGTTCATGCGGTCGCGCGCGGTCTCGCTGTCGTTGCACACCAGGTGCTTGGCGACGGCGCCGGTGCCGGCCGCCTGGCAGCCCTGGATCCAGGATGCGCCCAGCACGCCGCACAGCAGCGGGTCTTCGGAAAAGTACTCGAAGGCGCGCCCGGCCAGCGGGCTGCGCGCCAGGTTCAGGTTGGGCGCCAGCATCAGGTCGACGCCGCGCCGGACCGCCTCGCCGCCGACCAGGCGCCCTACCCGCTGCACCAGTGCGCGGTCCCAGCTGGCGCCCAGCGCCACCGGGGCCGGCGTCAGCAGCGATACGTCGCGCTCGTCGATGCGCGGCCCGGCCACGCCCATCGGTCCATCGGCCATGGCCAGCGCCGGGATGCCGGCATGCGGCACGGCCGCGGTCGCCCACATCGAGGCGCCGGCGGTCAGTACCGCCATCTCGTCCAGGTTCAATTCGGTCGTCACTTCGGTCTCCTCCAGGGTGGTCCCTGTGTTATTTAAATGCCGGCATCACGTGCTCGGCCAGCAGGCGCAGCGTCTGGTTGGCATACGCCAGGCGTTTCCCGGTCAGCGGGCCGGTGACGGTGCCGCACAGGATGTTGCCGATACCGATCTGCTGGTAGGCGCGCAGCTTGTCGATCACGGTTTCCGGGCTGCCGTACAGGCACCAGGTGGCCATCCATTCCTCGGTCAGCGCGCTGCCGGTGCGGTCGGTCTTGCGGTTGGCGTCGTCGGCTTCGGCGCGCGCATTGAAGGCGGCTTCGCGGTCGATCGCTTCCTGGTAAGCCGACAGGATCTCCAGCACTTCCTCGCGCGCCTGGGCATCGGTCGGCGCCAGGTGCACGGCCTGGTAGCTGTGGGTGGTCCAGGACAGCGCGTCGGCCACGGTCTGGTCCGAGTGGCCGGCGGCCAGCAGCTGCTCGTGGTACTTCGAGAAGTACTTGCGCACGTGCGTCAGCGGCTCCAGGCCGCCGATCTGCGGCGGGGTAAAGGCCGGAATGAAAGCCGGCCAGCCGTTGACGGCGGCGCGTGAAATGCTGGCATCCTTCATCGCCACCGGCATCAGGCGCGCATGCTTCTGGCCGTATGGGCTGGGGGCGATGCGCTGCAGCACGCGGCCCTTGTGGAAGCCGTCCAGCTCGATCGCGTCGTCCTCGATGGCCTTGTTCCACAGGTGTTCCGCGGCCGCCAGGTTTTCCTCGGCGATGCGGCCGGCGTCGTTGTAGTTGACGCCGAAGCCGATCATCTCTTCCGGCGTGGTGCCGGAGCCGACGCCGACCAGCAGCTTGCCCCTGGTGAGGTGGTCGAGGATGTTGATGCGCTCGACGAAGCGGATCGGGTGGTGCAGCGGCACGGTGGTGACCGAGAAGCCGAAGTGCATGTCCGGCAGCTTGGCCGCAAGGTAGGAGGCGAACATGAAGATGTCGCTGGCCACCGGCATGTAGCCATTGAAGTGGTGGTCCGGCAGGAAGATCGCATCGAAGCCGAGCGCGCCGGCCAGCAGCGCATGCTGCTCCAGGTCGACGATCAGCTGGCGGTCGGCATCCGGTGTCATGGTGCGGGCGTTGAGGAAGACGGAGAAGCGCATACACATCCTTTCAGGGCGGTTCCAGGAAAGACCAGGCGGGTTCGAACCGGCCTGATCGGCACAAATCATAATCCGAATTATGATTATGCTAGAACACGTTTTTATGAACGTCAATCTGTTTATGCGGCGGCGGATCCGGCTGCTCTTGCGGCGCCTCTTTTAAAAAAAAGCCCGCCGGGATGACCGGCAGGCCGAGAGGGAGACGAAAAGCGCGCTTCAGGCACAGGCGCCGCGGCCGGTGACTGCCGTGCCGCATGGGTAGAATGTACCGGAGCGGTGGCACTGCGCCAAATGGATAGTATGGATGCGAGGTATCTGCCGCGTCGATAGCTGCGGCAGGCATGGCCGGGACGCGGATGCGCCCGGTGGCCGCGACGCGCGGCGGGACGGCCTGGCGGCGCGCGGCCGGCGCTGCCGGCCGCGCCGCCCGTCTCTTACTTGCGGCCGGATGCGCCGGACAGTGCCGCCTGCGCCCTGGCCTTGTGCAGCTTGCGGTAGCTGTCCATCAGGCGGTGATGGCGGTCCAGGCCTTCCAGCTTCATGCTGGTCGGGGTCAGGCCGTGGAAGCGCACGCTGCCGTCCACCGAGCCCAGCACCGCATCCATGCGCGCGTCGCCGAACATGCGGCGGAAGTTGGGCTCGTAGTCGTCGAGCGCCAGCTCCTCGTCCAGCACCACGTCCAGCACCGCGTGCATGGCCTGGTAGAACAGGCCGCGTTCCACGGTGTTGTCGTTGTACTGCAGGAAGGCGCCCGCCAGCTCGTGCGCTTCCTCGAATTGCTGCAGCGCCAGCTGGATCAGCAGCTTCAGTTCGAGCACGGTCAGCTGTCCCCATTCCGTGTTCTCGTCGAACTCGATGCCGATCAGGGTGGCGATGTCGGAGTACTCGTCCAGCTCGTTGTTTTCCAGGCGGTCCAGCAGGTCGGCCAGCGCGGCGTCGTCCAGGCGGTGCAGGTTCAGGATGTCTTCGCGGAACAGCAGCGCCTTGTTGGTGTTGTCCCAGACCAGGTCTTCGACCGGATAGACTTCCGAGTAGCCCGGCACCAGGATGCGGCAGGCGGTGGCGCCCAGCTGGTCGTAGACCGCCATGTACACTTCCTTGCCCATCTCGGCGAGGATGCCGAGCAGCGCCGCGGCTTCCTCGGCATTGGCATTTTCGCCCTGGCTGGTGAAATCCCATTCGACGAAATCGTAGTCCGCCTTGGCGCTGAAGAAGCGCCACGACACCACGCCGCTGGAATCGATGAAGTGCTCGACGAAGTTGTTCGGCTCGGTCACCGCTTCGCTGGCGAAGGTCGGGCGCGGCAGGTCGTTCAGGCCTTCGAAGCTGCGTCCCTGCAGCAGCTCGGTCAGGCTGCGTTCCAGCGCCACCTCGAAGCTCGGGTGCGCGCCGAAGGACGCGAACACGCCGCCGGTCTTCGGGTTCATCAGGGTCACGCACATCACCGGATATTCGCCGCCCAGCGAGGCATCCTTGACCAGCACCGGGAAGCCCTGCTCTTCCAGGCCCTGGATGCCGGCCACGATGCCCGGGTACTTGGCCAGCACCTCGGCCGGCACGTCGGGCAGTGCCAGCTCGCCTTCCAGGATCTCGCGCTTCACCGCACGCTCGAAGATCTCGGACAGGCACTGCACCTGCGCCTCGGCCAGGGTGTTCCCGGCGCTCATGCCGTTGCTGGCGTACAGGTTCTCGACCAGGTTCGACGGGAAGTACACGGTCGCGCCGTCCGACTGGCGCACGTAGGGCAGCGACACGATGCCGCGCCTGGCATTGCCGGAGTTGGTGTCGACCAGGTGCGAGGCGCGCAGTTCGCCGTCCGGGTCGTAGATCGGCAGGCTGTACTCGTCGAGGATTTCCGGCGGCAGCGCATCGCCCGGTCCCGGCTGGAACCAGCGCTCGTCCGGGTAATGCACGAAGTCGGCGTTGGCGAATTCCTCGCCCCAGTAGGCGCCGGCATAGAAGTGGTTGTTGCTGATGCGCTCGATGTATTCGCCCAGCGCCGAAGCCAGCGCGCTTTCCTTGGTCGCGCCCTTGCCGTTGGTGAAGCACATCGGCGAGTGCGCGTCGCGGATGTGCAGCGACCAGACGTTCGGCACGATGTTGCGCCACGAGGCGATCTCGATCTTGATGCCGAGCTTGGCCAGCAGGCCCGACATGTCGGCAATGGTCTGCTCCAGCGGCAGGTCCTTGCCCGGGATGTAGGTGGCCGCGTCGCTGGACGGTTGCACGGTCAGCAGCGCCTGCGCGTCGGCGTCCAGGTTCGCCACTTCCTCGATCACGAATTCCGGCCCGGCCTGCACCACTTTCTTCACGGTGCAGCGCTCGATCGAGCGCAGGATGCCCTGGCGGTCCTTGTCCGAGATATCCGGCGGCAGCTCGACCTGGATCTTGAAGATCTGCTGGTAACGGTTCTCGGGGTCGACGATGTTGTTCTGCGACAGGCGGATATTGTCGGTCGGGATGTCGCGGGTGTTGCAGTACAACTTCACGAAGTAAGCCGCGCACAGCGCCGACGACGCGAGAAAATAATCGAAGGGACCCGGCGCCGAGCCGTCGCCCTTGTAGCGGATCGGCTGGTCGGCAATGACCGTGAAGTCGTCGAACTTGGCTTCCAGGCGCAGCTTGTCGAGGAAGTTGACTTTGATTTCCATGGCAGAATTCCAGATAGGGATTTAAAGCAAAATAGGCGCCATTATCCGCTGTTTCGGCCTTACGGCATAAGAAAGTGTGTCGTCTATTCGACGCCGCGGCTTTAAAATCTTGCCGTGCGTTAACATTTGCGGCACAGTAGATGCCTTGTGACGACATCCAGTCGTCACCAAGGAGCTTCACTTGGCAACACTTATTCCCTCCATCGGTTCCTGTGCGTCGCGCATGACATCTGGCGAACGCCGTCTCGCGGCGCGTCTCGAAGACAAGCTGGAAAACGATTATCTGTGCTGGTACGACGTATCGATCGGCGATCGCACGCAGCACCCGGATTTCGTCGTCTTTCATCCGAGCCGGGGATTGCTGGTGCTGGAAGTGAAGGACTGGCGGCTGGCGACGATTGCAGGCATGGACAAGCAGCATGCGACCATCGTGACCGCCGCGGGCGACAAGCGCGTGACGAATCCGCTCGAGCAGGCGCGCCAGTACATGTACGCGGTAACGAACAAGCTCGAGCGCGACGCCCTGCTGGTCTGGCCCAGCGGTTCCCTGAAGGGCCGCCCGTTTTTCCCCTACGGTCACGGCGTCGTGCTGACCAACATCACCCGCAAGCAATTCGACGGCACCGACATGGGCGAAGTGCTGCCGCCCCACCTCGTCATCTGCCAGGACGAGATGACCGAAAGCGTCGATCCGGAAAGCTTCCAGCAGCGACTCTGGAATATGTTTCCGATCAAATTCACGATGAAACTGTCGTTGCCGCAAATCGACCGCATCCGCTGGCACATGTTTCCGGACGTGCGGATTCCGGCCCAGCCGGACGCCGCCGACGAGGCCGGACGAAAAGCGGTCGAGATACCGGACATCCTGCGTGTCATGGACCTGCAGCAGGAACAGCTGGCGCGCAGCCTCGGCGAAGGGCATCGCGTCATCCACGGCGTGGCCGGATCGGGCAAGACGCTGATCCTGGGCTATCGCGCCGAGCACTTGGCCAAGGCTTGCCAACGTCCGATCCTGGTCCTCTGCTACAACAAGACGCTGGCCGCCAAACTGGCCAGCGTCATGGAAGCCAAGGGTTTGCAGGACAAGGTGCACGTGGCCACCTTCCACGCCTGGTGCGTCAGGCAGCTCGATGCCTACCATGCCGACAAACCGGTCAACGAGGGCGATACCAATGCGTTCTTCGAAGCCTGCGTGGAACGCGTGATCCACTCCGTCGACCGCAAACTGATCCCGTCCGGGCAATACGATGCAGTCCTGATCGACGAGGGACACGACTTCCAGCCGGCCTGGTTCGAGCTGGTGGTACAGATGATCCATCCGGACTCGAATTCGCTGCTGGTGCTGTACGACGATGCCCAATCCATCTACAGTGGCAAGAAGAAGACCCGGTTCTCCTTTTCCAGCGTCGGTATCCAAGCCAAGGGCCGCACCACGATCCTCAAGCTGAACTACCGTAACACCAAGGAAATCCTTGCCGTGGCGCGCGCCTTCGCCGACGACCTGCTGGCGCCCGCGGACGCCGAGGAAGACCAGGCGCCAACCGTGCTGCCGATGAGCGCCGGACGGCATGGCCCGCAGCCCCTGCTGGTCGCACTCCCCTCGCTCCAGGACGAAGCGGCGTTTCTTGCGCAGCGCCTGAGCGAAGCCAACAGACTCGGCATGCCGTGGAACGACATGGCAGTCATCTACCGGCGTTACGGGATCGGCCAGAAGCTGGTCGACATCCTGACGCGCAGGGGTATTCCGGTCCAGTGGCAGCAGGGCAAGCGCCACGCGTTTTCGCCCAGCCACGACAGCGTCAAGGTCATCACGATGCACAGCAGCAAAGGGCTGGAATTTCCCCTGGTCTGCATCCCCGGCATCGGGGCACCAGGCAAGCACGACGAAGACCCTGCGGACGAAGCGCGCCTGCTGTATGTTGCGATGACGCGCGCCACGGGCGAACTGGTGATGACGCACAGCGGCACGTCGCTGTTGGCGGAAAAGATGACAAAGGCGATGGGCGTGTTGCAGGCGATTTGACGCGCTTTGGCCATATTGCAACGCACGATGGGCGCACGATTGGGAGAGCCACGCAATCCGGCCGGACTGCATGTTACGCTCGACAATTAATAAATTGTCATCTCAATCATTACCGACCTCATCGACTCCCTTGCTCCATGAAAACCTTTCATTGTGATAAGTGTTCGAAGCAAGTGTTTTTTGAAAACACCCACTGCTTCCATTGCCACAGCATGCTGGGATACCAGCCGGCCCAGCGCACCATCAACAGCTTCGAGCAGACCGACACCGGCCTGTGGCGCAGCCTGAACCGCATCGACGAAGGCAAGCTGTACAAGCAGTGCATCAATTACGCGCAGTACAACGTCTGTAACTGGATGCTGCCCGCGGACGATCCGGAAGCGCTGTGCCCGTCGTGCCAGCTGACCACCGTCATCCCGCCGCTGTCGAACGACAAGAACCTGGTCCTGTGGGCGCGTCTCGAGACGGCCAAGCGCCGCCTGCTGTTCACGCTGGCGCTGCTGCACCTGACGCCGGCGTCGAAGGCGGCCCAGCCCGAGACCGGCCTGGCCTTCGAGTTCCTGGACGACCACGCGACCGACCAGTGCGTGATGACCGGGCACGCCGACGGGGTGATCACCCTGAACATCGCCGAAGCCGATCCCGCCGAGCGCGAGCGCACGCGCGAACAGATGCACGAGCGCTACCGGACGCTGCTCGGGCACTTCCGCCACGAAAGCGGCCACTATTATTTCGACCGGCTGGTCGACGGCACCCACTGGGTCGAAGGCTTCCGCGCCCTGTTCGGCGACGAACGCCAGGACTATGGCGACAGCCTGCAGCGACACTACAAGGACGGTCCGCCGGCCGACTGGGAAGCGCGCTTCGTGAGCAGCTACGCCAGTTCGCATCCGTGGGAAGACTGGGCCGAGACCTGGGCCCATTACCTGCACATGATCGACACGCTGGAAACGGCGCAGGCCTGCGGTCTGTCGCTGCACCCCGCCAAGGCCGGCGAACCGTCGCTGGACAAGGTCACCCTGCCCCTCAAGGCCGCCAGCTTCGACGACACCCTGCACGACTGGTTCGCCCTGACCTACGTGCTCAACAGCCTGAACCGCAGCATCGGCATGCCGGACTCCTATCCGTTCCAGCTCAATCCGCCCGTGCTGGAAAAACTGAAGTTCGTGCACGACGTGGTGCAGGCGCTGGCACCGGCACGTTGAGGGGGGGCCGGCCGGGGACGCTGCCGCACGTCGGCCGCTACCCCGGCCGCACGATTGACTGCGCCGATGCACGATTTCGGGCCCGTCGACGTTAAAATAGTATTATTATGTAAAGAACATTGCGCCCGGCGAATGCCACTCCGTGGCGGGCGCCGTGTTATTCATCAGAGCGACCAAGTCAATTCCCGACGGCGGCACTCGGTTTCGATCCGGAAGAAGAATTCTTGGCTATGTCGCGTTGTTGGAACCGTGCTTGCAACCCTCTCCGGAGCCTGTCTCCGGAGATGCCGCGGACCATGGCATCCGCCCTGCCGCATCGGACCGGCGCCATGCCGGCCTCTTCCCAGCCGTGCTCCGCCGGCCTCCTCTTTCAAGACACGTATGACATTTGATCCGGCAAGCATCGCCACGCTGATGCAGGGCGACCACCACGACCCGTTTTCCGTTCTCGGCATGCACCGTCACCATGGCGAACTGGTCGTGCGGGCGTTTCTGCCCGGCGCCGCCGCGGTCGACCTGATCGAGGTGAAAACCGGACGCAAGCTCGCCAGCCTGAAACCGGTCGACGGCAGCGCGGTGTTTGCCGCGGCCATCCCGCGGCGCAAGAACCCCTTCCCCTACCGCCTGCGGATCGACTGGGGCACGCACCGCCAGGAGCTGGAAGATCCCTACCGCTTCCCGCCGATCCTGGGCGAGATGGATGTCTGGCTGCTGTCCGAGGGCACCCATCACCGGCCCTACGAAAAGCTCGGCGCGCATCCTGCCGTCATCGACGGCGTCGCCGGCGTGGCCTTCGCGGTGTGGGCGCCGAATGCGCGCCGGGTGTCGGTGGTCGGCAGCTTCAACAACTGGGACGGGCGGCGCCACCCGATGCGTGCGCGCGGCCCATCCGGCGTCTGGGAAATCTTCATCCCGCACCTGGTGGCGGGCGACCTGTACAAGTTCGAGATCAAGGCCCAGAGCGGCGAAGTGCTGCTGAAGGCCGACCCGTTCGCCTTCCGCGCCGAACTGCGTCCGGACACGGCCTCGGTGGTGAATCCCTTGCCCGACCTGTTCCCGTCGTCGAACGCGCGCCAGGCCGCCAACGCGCTGGGCGCGCCGATCAGCATCTACGAAGTCCACCTGGGCTCGTGGCGCCGGGTGCCGGAAGACGGCAACCGCTGGCTGAGCTACCGCGAGCTCGCCGACCAGCTGATCCCGTACGCGAAGGACCTCGGCTTCACCCACCTCGAGCTGATGCCGGTCAGCGAACACCCGTTCGACGGCTCCTGGGGCTACCAGCCGGTCGGCATGTACGCGCCGACCTCGCGCTTCGGCACGCCGGAAGATTTCCGTTATTTCGTCGAGACCGCCCACGCCAACGGCATCGGCGTCCTGCTGGACTGGGTGCCGGGCCACTTCCCGTCCGATCCGCACGGCCTGGCGCGCTTCGACGGCACCCACCTGTACGAGCATGCCGATCCGCGCGAAGGCTTCCACCAGGACTGGAACACGCTGATCTACAACTACGGCCGCAAGGAAGTGCTGAATTACCTGGTGGGGAATGCCCTGTACTGGATCGAGCGCTTCGGCATCGACGGCCTGCGCGTCGATGCGGTGGCCTCGATGCTGTACCGCGACTACAGCCGCAAGGAAGGCGAATGGATCCCGAACCAGTTCGGCGGCCGCGAAAACCTGGAAGCGATCGCTTTTCTCCGCCGTGCCAACCAGGTGGTGTGCGCCGAGCGTCCGGAAGCCGTCATGATGGCGGAAGAATCGACCAGCTTCCCGAACGTGTCGCGCCCGCTGGAAATGGGCGGCCTGGGCTTTCACTACAAGTGGAACATGGGCTGGATGAACGACACCCTGAAGTACATGCAGGAAGACCCGATCAACCGCCGCTACCACCACGACAAGATGACCTTTGGACTGGTCTACGGCTTCAGCGAGAACTTCGTGCTGCCGCTGTCGCACGACGAGGTGGTGCACGGCAAGGGCTCGCTGCTGGAGCGCATGCCGGGCGACGAATGGCAGCGCTTCGCCAACCTGCGCGCCTATTACGGCTTCATGTGGGGACATCCCGGCAAGAAGCTGCTGTTCATGGGCGGCGAGTTCGCCCAGGCGCGCGAATGGAACGTCGACCGCAGCCTCGACTGGCATCTGCTGGAGAACCCGCTGCACCAGGGCATCCAGCGCCTGGTGCGCGACCTGAACGCGGTGCAGAAGCGCTACCCGGCCCTGCACCAGCTCGACGTCGAGGCCAGCGGTTTCGCATGGATCACCCATGAAGACCGCGACAACTCGGTGTTCTCGTTCATCCGCAAGGCCGGCAACGGCGATGCCGTGGTGGTGGTGTCGAACTTCACCCCGGTGCCGCGCCACGGCTACCGCATCGGGGTCGACCGGCCGGGACGCTACACCGAGATCCTGAATACCGACGCCGCGCAGTACGGCGGCAGCGGCCTGGGCAACGAGGGCCTGCACACCGAAGCGGCCCCCGCCCACGGCCGCGCGCACTCGCTGAGCATCACCGTGCCGCCGCTGGCGACCGTCATGCTGGTACTGGAGGCATGACGATGGTGGGCGAACAACTGCTGCGCGCCGGCGCCGCCTACCCGCTGGGTGCGCACTGGGACGGCCACGGCGTGAACTTCGCGCTGGTGGCGCCGCACGCGCAGGCGGTGGACCTGTGCCTGTTCGATGCCGAAGGCGGCCGCGAACTGGCGCGCCTGCGCATGCCGGCCTGCGCCGACGGCGTCTGGCACGGCTACCTCGACGGCGCCGCGCCCGGCCAGATGTACGGCTACCGCGTGCTCGGTCCGTACGCCCCGCAGCAAGGCCATCGCTTCAACCCGAACAAGGTGCTGCTCGACCCGTACGCCCGCGCGGTGGTCGGCGACTACCTGGCCCAGCCGGGTTTCCAGGGCCATGCCGACGGTGCCCCGGACCAGCCCGACCCGGCCGACAACGCCCCGATCGCGCTCAAGGCGCAGGTGGTGCACGAAGCCTACGACTGGGGCAGCGACGCGCCGCCACGCGTGGCGCCGCTCGACACCGTCCTGTACGAAGCGCACGTCAAGGGTTTCACGAAACTGCATCCCGACGTGCCCGAGCCGCTGCGCGGCAGCTATGCCGGCCTGGCGCAGCCGGCCGTGCTGGACTACCTGCAGCGGCTCGGCGTCACCACCCTGAGCCTGCTGCCGGTACATGCGCGCGCCGACGAGATGCGCCTGCAGCAGATGGGCCTGTCGAACTACTGGGGCTATTCGAGCATCGGCTTCTTTGCGCCGGAGCGCCGCTACTGGTCGGGCCGGCCCGGCAGCACGCCCATCGGCGAGTTCCGCGACATGGTCAAGGCGCTGCACGGGCGCGGCATCGAAGTGGTGCTCGACGTGGTCTACAACCACACCGCCGAGACCGACGAATTCGGTCCGACGCTGAGCTTCCGCGGCATCGACAACGCCCTGTACTACCACCTGCAGCCGGCCAATCCGGCCCTGTACGAAAACTGGACCGGCTGCGGCAACTGCCTGAACCTGGCCGAGCCGCGCGTGCTGCAGCTGGTGATGGATTCGCTGCGCTACTGGGTCGAGGAGATGCACGTCGACGGCTTCCGCTTCGACCTGGCGCCGATCCTGGCGCGCGACGCCGACGGCTTTTCCGCGGCCGCGGCCTTCCTGGCGGCGCTGCGCCAGGACCCGGTGCTGGCGCGCGTCAAGCTGATCGCCGAGCCGTGGGACATCGGCCCGGGCGGCTACCGCCTCGGCCAGTTCCCCGCCGGGTGGTTCGAGTGGAACGACAAGTACCGCGACACCATGCGCGCGTTCTGGCTGCAGCCGGGCGAAGCGGCCGGCGCGCTGGGCGAATTCGCGCGCCGCTTCGCCGGCTCCAGCGACGTGTTCGATCACAGGATGGGCGAACAACCGTTGCGCCTGCCAGCAGCCAGCGTCAACTTCGTCACAGCCCACGACGGCTTCACCCTGCGCGACCTGGTCAGCTACGACCATAAACACAACGAGGCGAACGGCGAGCACAACCGCGACGGCCACGGGCACAACCTGAGCTGGAACTGCGGCGTCGAAGGCCCTACCGGCGACGGCGAGGTGCTGCGCCTGCGCGCGCGCCTGCAGCGCGCCCTGGCTGCCACGCTGATCTTCTCGCAGGGCACGCCGATGCTGCTGGCCGGCGACGACATCGGCCACTCTCAGCGCGGCAACAACAACGCCTACTGCCAGGACAACGCACTGTCCTGGCTGGACTGGGCAGGCGCCGACCATGCGCTGGCCGGCTTCGTCGGCAGCCTGGCGAGCCTGCGGCGCCGCTACCGCGCGCTGCGCCGGCCGGGCTGGTACAGCGGCGCGCTGCAGGCCGACGGCCACCCCGACATCGCCTGGCTCAAGCCGGACGGCACGGCCATGGACGACGCGGCCTGGAACGGCGGCAAGCGCTGCATCGGCATCCGCATGAGCGCCGAGCCCGATGGCCAGGCCGGCGACGAAACTTGCCTGCTGCTGGTGAACGCCGAGCCGGAAGCGCTCGATTTCACGCTGCCGCCGGGCAGCTGGGGCGTGCTGCTGAACAGCGCCTTTCCCGAACTGCCGACCCACAGGGTCGATGCGTCGGTACAGGTGCCGGCGCACGCGCTGCTGCTGCTGGCGCTGCCGTGGACGTGACAGGCGCCGCACACCAGGATTACTCTTTATCTCATCGATCATAAAAACAGTGGAGGCTTCATGAAATCGCTGATCCATCGGCAGCCTGAAAGAAGGAAGAACCAGCTCACCCACCGCCTGCCGGAACGCGCCGTCGCGCTGGTCCTGGCCGGCGGGCGCGGGTCGCGCCTGCAGCAACTGACCGACCGGCGTGCCAAGCCGGCGGTGTACTTCGGCGGCAAGTTCCGCATCATCGACTTCGTCCTGTCGAACTGCATCAACTCGGGCTTTCGCCGCATCGGCGTGGTCACGCAGTACAAGTCGCACTCGCTGCTGCGCCACCTGCAGCGCGGCTGGAGCTTCCTGCGCGGCGACCAGAACGAATTCATCGACCTGCTGCCGGCCCAGCAGCGCGTCAACGAAGACCACTGGTACCGCGGCACCGCCGACGCCGTGTTCCAGAACATCGACATCCTGAGTTCGTACAACCCGGAATACGTGGTGATCCTGGCCGGCGACCATATCTACAAGATGGATTACTCGCTGATGCTGCGCGACCACGTGGCGACCGGCGCCTGCTGCACCATCGGCTGCATCGAAGTGCCCAAGTCCGAGGCTCCGGCCTTCGGCGTGATGGCGGTCGACGACGAGCGCCGCGTCACCGCCTTCGTCGAAAAGCCGGCCGACCCGCCCACCATGCCCGGCAATCCGGACGTGTCGCTGGCCAGCATGGGCATCTACATCTTCAATGCCGACTACCTGTACCAGCTGCTGAACGAGGACGTCGCCAACGCCGCCTCGACCCACGACTTCGGCAAGGACATCATCCCGCGCGTGGTCGCCGAAGGCGGCGCTGTGGCGCATCCGTTCGGGATGTCGGCGATCCCGAACGGCGACGGCGGCGCCGCCTACTGGCGCGACGTCGGCACGGTCGACGCCTTCTGGTCGGCCAACCTGGACCTGGCCTCGATCTCGCCCGAACTGAACATCTACGACGCCGACTGGCCGATCTGGACCCACCAGGAACAGCTGCCGCCGGCGAAATTCGTCCACGACCGCAATGGCGAACACGGCATGGCGGTCAACGTGCTGGTGTCGGGCGGCTGCATCGTGTCGGGCTCGCACGTCGCGCTCTCGGTGCTGTTCTCGAACGTGCGCGTGCATTCGTTCTGCCACATCGACCAGGCCGTGATCCTGCCCCATTCCGAGATCGGCGAAAGCTGCCGCCTGACCAAGGTGGTGATCGACCGCGGCGTCAAGATTCCGCCGGGGACCGTGATCGGCGAGGATCCGGAACTGGACGCCCAGCGCTTCTACCGCACCGAGACCGGCGTCGTGCTGGTGACTTCCGAGATGCTGAAAAACCTCTAACCACAGAACCATGATGCGCATCCTGCACGTTTGTACCGAAATCTATCCGCTGCTGAAGACCGGCGGCCTGGCCGACGTCGCCGGCGCCCTGCCGGCCGCCCAGGTCCGCTCGGGCTGCGATGCGCGCGTGCTGGTGCCGGGCTTCCCGGCCCTGCGCGCCGGCATCCTCGACCAGGAACTGGTAACCGAGCTGGCACCGGCCTTCGGCGCCGGGACGATCCGCCTGTACCGCGGCGCGCTGCCCGACAGCGGCGTTGCGGCCTACGTGATCGACGCGCCGGAACTGTACAGCCGCCCGGGCAATCCGTACGCGGATGCCAGCAACCAGGCCTACCCGGACAACTACCAGCGCTTTGCCCTGCTGGGCTGGATCGCGGCGCGCCTGGCCGAAGGGCTGGACCCGTCCTGGCAGCCGCAGGTCGTGCATGCGCACGACTGGCACGCCGGGCTGGCGCCGGCCTACCTGAAGGCAACCGAGCAGGCATCCGGCCGCAAGCTGGCCGGCAGCGTGCAGACCATCCACAACCTGGCCTACCAGGGGAATTTCCCGAGCCACGTGTTCGGTTACCTGCGCCTGCCGGCCCACTTCTTCGACGTCAACGGCGTCGAATTCCACGGCCAGTGCTCGTTCCTGAAGGCCGGCCTGTTCTTCGCCGACAAGATCTCGACCGTCAGCCCGACCTATGCGCGCGAAATCCAGGACAGCGAACAGGGGTGCGGCCTGGACGGCCTGCTGCGCGCCCGCGCGCCTGACCTGGCGGGGATCCTGAACGGCGTCGACGACGCGGTGTGGAACCCTGCCACCGATCCGCTCATCGCCCAGCATTACGACTTCCGCGACGTGCGCGGCAAGCTGGCCTGCAAGACCGCACTGCAGCGGGAAGCCGGCCTGGCCATCCAGGACGAGGCGCCGCTGTTCTGCGTGGTCAGCCGCCTGACCGAACAGAAGGGACTGCACCTGGTCCTGGCCGCCCTGCCCCTGATCGTGCAGCGCGGCGGCCAGATCATGCTGCTGGGGAGCGGTGACGCGGCGCTGGAAGCCGCCTTCAGCGCCGCCGCCGCCGCCCATCCGCAATCGGTGGCCGTGCGCATCGGCTACGACGAGCAGCTGGCGCACCGCCTGATTGCCGGCGGCGACGTGATCCTGGTGCCTTCCCGCTTCGAACCGTGCGGTCTCACACAGTTGTACGGCCTGAAATATGGCACTCTCCCCCTGGTGCGCAAGGTAGGCGGACTGGCCGACACGGTCGTCGACAGCTCGCTCGAGAACATGGGCGACGAACTCGCGACCGGATTCGTCTTCGACAGCTTCGACGACGCCGGCATCAGCGCCGCCCTGCGCCGGGCATTCGCTTTATACAAACGCGAGGCCGACTGGAAAGTGGTACAGGAACGCGGCATGCGCCAGCAATTCGACTGGGATGCCGCTGCCGCGCAATACCTTGCCCTGTACCGGCAGATCGGCACGTGACAACCAGCACTGACGGCACCCGGTGCCGTCGACAACTTCACCATTGAACGCAATCGCAATGAATCTTACCGACCTCAATCAAGACGACCCGTCCGGCGACGTCGCCAACCTGAAGCGTTCAATCGCCAACAAGCTTGTTTACACGATGGGCAAGGAGCCGGCCACGGCGCAGCCGCGCGACTGGCTGCACGCCACCGCGCTGGCGGTGCGCGACCGCCTGGTCGAACGCCAGATGAAGACCGAACGCGCGCAATCGCTGCAGGATGCCAAGCGCGTGTATTACATGTCGATCGAATTCCTGATCGGCCGCACCTTCACCAACGCCCTGCTGGCGCTGGACATCCATGACGACGTGCGCCAGGCGCTGACCGAACTGGGCGTCGACCTGGCCGCGCTGCCCGACCTCGAACCGGATGCCGCCCTCGGCAACGGTGGCCTGGGCCGCCTGGCCGCCTGCTTCCTCGATTCGATGGCCACGCTGGCCCTGTCCGGCGTCGGCTACGGCATCCGCTACGACTACGGCATGTTCAAGCAGCAGATCGTCGACGGCCGCCAGGTCGAACTGCCCGACTACTGGCTGGCCGGCGGCAACCCGTGGGAATTCGCGCGTCCGGACGTGCAGTACCGGGTCCGCTTCGGCGGCCGCGTCGAGCAGATCGACGGCGAGGAAGGCGAGCGCATGAAGTGGGTCGATACCCACGACGTGATGGCGATGGCCTACGACACCATCGTCCCCGGCTACGCCACCGAAGCCACCAACCTGCTGCGCCTGTGGTCGGCCAAGGCCGACCGGGAATTCAACCTGTCCGCCTTCAACCAGGGCAACTACGTCGGTGCGGTCGAAGAAAAGAACGCATCCGAAAACGTGTCGCGCGTGCTGTACCCGGACGACTCGACGCTGGCCGGCCGCGAGCTGCGCGTGCGCCAGGAATACTTCTTCTGTGCCGCCAGCCTGCAGGACATCATCGCCCGCTTCCTGGAAAAGCACGACGATTTCGACAGCCTGCACGAGCACGTCGCCATCCACCTGAACGACACCCACCCGGTGTTGGCCGTGCCGGAACTGATGCGCATCCTGATCGACGAGCACGAACTGGCCTTCCCGCGCGCCTGGGCGATCACGCAGAAGGTGTTCTCGTACACCAACCACACGCTGATGCAGGAAGCGCTGGAAACCTGGCCGGTCGACATGCTGGGCCGCCTGCTGCCGCGCCATCTGCAGATCATCTTCGACATCAACAAGATCTTCATCGACAGCATCACCGCCGAATTCGGCGCCGACGTCGATCTGATGCGCCGCGTGTCGCTGATCGACGAAAACGGCGAGCGCCGCGTGCGCATGGGCTTCCTGGCGGTCGTCGCCAGCCACAAGGTCAACGGCGTATCGGCCCTGCACTCGGACCTGATGAAGCAGTCGATCTTCGCCGACTTCGCCCGGCTGTTCCCGGACCGTTTCAACAACAAGACCAACGGCATCACGCCGCGCCGCTGGCTGTCGCAGGCCAACCCGTCGCTGTCGGCGTTGATCGACGAGCGCATCGGCGGCGGCTGGCGCCGCCACCTGGAACAGCTGTCGGACCTGCGCGACGCCGCCGACGATCCGGTGTTCGCCCTGCACTTCCGCGCCGCCAAGCTGGCCAACAAGCAGCGCCTGGCCAAGTGGGTGCAGGACAACCTGGGCCTGAGCATCGACCCGACCTCGCTGTTCGACGTGCAGGTCAAGCGCATCCACGAATACAAGCGCCAGCTGCTCAACGTGCTGCACGTGATCACGCGCTACAACCGCATCGTCGCCAACCCGGACGCCGGCTGGGTGCCGCGCACCGTCATCTTCGCCGGCAAGGCGGCGTCGGCCTATCACATGGCCAAGCAGATCATCAAGCTGATCAACGACGTCGCGACCACCATCAACAACGACCCGCGCGTGGGCGACAAGCTGAAGGTCGTGTTCATTCCGAACTACAGCGTGAGCCTGGCCGAGATCATCATGCCGGCGGCCGACCTGTCCGAGCAGATCTCGACCGCGGGCACCGAAGCCTCGGGCACCGGCAACATGAAGTTCGCGCTGAACGGCGCGCTGACCATCGGCACCCTGGACGGCGCCAACGTCGAGATGCGCGAACAGGTCGGCGCGGAGAACTTCTTCATCTTCGGGAACACCACCGAAGAAGTCGAGGCGCTGCGCGCGCAGGGCTACCAGCCGCGCCAGATCTATGAACAGAACGAGGAACTGCGCCAGGCACTCGACCAGATCCGCGACGGCGCCTTCTCGCCGGACGAAGCGGGCCGTTTCTCGGGGATCTACGACGCGCTGGTGACCTGGGGCGACCACTACCTGCTGCTGGCCGACTACGCCAGCTACGTGGAAACCCAGGACGAGGTGGACGCGCTGTACCGCCAGCCGGATGCATGGACCCGCAAGGCGATCCTGAACGTGGCCGGCATGGGCACCTTCTCGTCGGACCGGGCGATCGGCGAGTATGCCGAGGACATCTGGCAGGCGCAGCCGGTCAAGCTGGCGCTGCCGGATGCACGCCGGGGTGTGGACCGCCGCGCGCAGGAAGATCAGGCGCAGCGCTCAGCGTAGGCGTAGGGTGGGCTCTCCGAGCCCACGCGGATGCCCGCATAACGCTAGCATCCGCGTGGGCACGGGGTGCCCACCCTACGAATACTTCTCCGCTTTCACGGTGCCGTACCAGGCACCGTAGGGCGGCAAGTTGACCCGTGCACCCGTGCGGGTACCCGGCAAGCCATGCCCGCCAAGCTCCTCGGCTTCGCCGGCTTCCGGCCACTCGACCTCCACCGCCTCATTCGACAGATTGAACGCCGCCAGCATGGCCGGCATGCCTTCCACGTCGCGGCGCAGCGCCAGCACCGGTTCCGGCACGTCGAAGAACGCGATGTCGCCGCGCGTGAGCTGCGGCCGGCCCTTGCGCCACGCGATGAAACGCCGCGCGAAGTGCAATGGCGAATCCGGGTCCTGTTCCTGCTTCGACACGGCCGCCGCCACGTGCGGCGCCACCACCGGCAGCCACGGCGTGCCGCTCGTGAACCCCCCATTCGGCGCGTCGGCCGTCCACGGCATCGGCGTGCGGCAGCCGTCGCGCCCCTTGAACTCGGGCCAGAACGTGATTCCGTACGGGTCCTGCAGCAGTTCGTAGGGGACGTCGGCCTCGGTCAGCGCCAGTTCGTCGCCCTGGTACAGGCAAGGCGTGCCCTTGAGCGACAGCTGCATCGCCAGCACCAGCTTGGCCAGCGCCGGCGGTGCATCGCTGCCGCCCCAGCGCGTCATCACGCGGACGCTGTCGTGATTCCCGACCGACCACGAGGCCCAGCCGCCGCGCACGCGCGCCTCGAATTCCTCGACCTGGGTGCGCACGTGTGCCGCAGAAAAGTCGGGCGTGAGCAGGTTGAAGCTGTAGGCCATGTGCAGCTTGTCGCCGCCCGAGGTGTAGTCCGCCATCACGGCCAGCGAATCCTCGGCGCCCACTTCCCCGATCGAGATCGCACCGTACTCGTCGAGCAGCGTACGGATCTTGCGCAGGAAACCGATGTTCTCCGGCTGCGTCTTGTCGTACCGGTGCGCCTGCATGCCGTAGGGATTGACTTCCGTCGCCATCATGTTGTCGGCCCCGGACGCCGGCGGATTGCTGCGCAGTTGGCGGTCGTGGAAGTGGAAGTTGCAGGCGTCCATGCGCACGCCATCCACGCCGCGCGCCAGCCAGAAGCGCAGCGCGTCGAGCTGGGCCTGCTGCACCTGCTCGTTGTGGAAGTTCAGGTCCGGCTGGCTGGTCAGGAAGTTGTGCAGGTAGTACTGGCGGCGGCGCGTGTCCCACTGCCAGGACGAGCCGCCGAACACCGACAGCCAGTTGTTGGGCGGGTTGCCGTCCGCGAGCGGATCGGCCCAGACGTACCAGTCGGCTTTCGGGTTGTCGCGGCTGGCGCGGCTTTCGACGAACCAGGGGTGCGCATCCGAGGTGTGCGACATGACCTGGTCGATCATGATCTTCAGACCCAGCCCGTGGGCCTTTTCGATGAGCTTGTCGAAGTCTTCGAGGGTGCCGAACAGCGGGTCGACGTCGCAGTAGTCGGAAATGTCGTAGCCGAAGTCCTTCATCGGCGACTTGAAGAACGGCGACAGCCAGACGATGTCGACGCCCAGGCCGGCGATGTAGTCGAGTTTTTCGGTGATGCCCGGGAGGTCGCCGACACCATCGGCGTCGGTGTCAAGGTAGCTGCGGGGGTAGACCTGATAGATGATGGCTTCGCGCCACCAGGGGTGAGTCTCGATGGTTGGAGTGGTCGTCATGGCTGGCTCGGTCTAGTGGATGAGCCACTATACAGGATCGGTGCCATGGGCCGGTTCCGTGCTGGATGCCCGGCCGTACGCCGTCACGCCCGGACGCGCCAGGCGCGGAAACCATGCCGCCGCACCCTCGGTCCTGCGCAGGAAGGCGCACGGCTGACCGCCGCGCGCCCGGCATCGGCCGGCTGACCGGTTCAGGGATAGCGCGTCAGACCGCCTGCTTCCACAGGGTGCGTCCGAAGAAGGTCAGCGTGCGGTCCCATGCCGTCTGTGCCCACGCCGGATCGTACTGGGTGCCGGCGATGCGGCCCGGGCCGACCGCGGTCTCGTTGGCGAACGCGTGATGCGCCAGGTAGCGGTGCGGCTCGTAATCGACGTTGGCGCCGGCCAGCTTCTTGTCGAGTTCATCGATCGTCGCGATCGGGAAGAACGCGTCCTGGGTGCCCCAATGGGCCTGCAGCGGCGCGGTGATCTTGCTGGCGTCGATGTACTCGAGCGGCGGGCAGCCGTACCAGACCACGGCGGCCGAGAGGTCCGGCAACTGCGAGGCCGCCAGCAGCGTGAGCGCGCCGCCCATGCAGAAGCCGGTCACGGCGACGGCCGGTGCACGCTCCTTGAGATAATTTACCGCGCCGCGGATGTCCTGGCTGACGGCATCGCCGAAATTGAGGCCGTCCATCAGGTGATGGGCTTCCTCCTCTTCCACCGTCATCTTGCCGCGGTAGAGATCGGGCACCAGGGCCAGATAACCGGCGTCGGCCAGGCGGTCGGCGACGCCGCGGATCTGGTCGTTCAGTCCCCACCACTCCTGGATGACGACGACGGCCGGCGCGCCGTCGAGCTTGTGCGGTTGGGCCAGATAGCCCTGGAGTTCCTTGCCGTCCGGACGGGCGAAGGTCACCATCGATGATTGAATCTTGGTCATTGAAAGTCCTGCATTGAAAAGGCCGGCGCGCGTGAACACTTGTGTTTGACAACGCAACACGCGACGGCCGTCGTGTCGAGAATCGGGCGAATGCCCGGCGGTTTTCCCTTTCGGTTATCGATTCGGAAAGGTTGTCACATTCTACTCGCCGGAGAAGCTGGACGTTGTGTCTAGACCCTGTTTCGTACCGTGGAGGTAGAGGCGTGTCGGCACGGCCCCGGCCGGGCAGCACAGCGAGATCAAGCTTTCCAGTAATTGCACGTGCTATTACAAATGGTTTCGAATGAAACTTTTTTAACCTTTCGCGTGCGCGCTTCAGCAAGTAGCCTAACGGGCGCGGCACTGGTCAACGCCGCTCACGGCAATGTACGGCCGGCCGATCGCTTTTTCTTCAACCGGAGTCTTCCTTGTCCGAATCAAATGTCCCTCAACCGGAGACGGTCATCAAAATCATCGGCGTAGGCGGGGCTGGCGGCAATGCCGTCAGCTATATGGCGTCCTCCGGACTGTCCGCCTTCGAATTCATCTGCGCCAATACGGACGCGCAGGCACTGTCGAACACCCGTACCGAAAAACGGCTCCAGCTCGGCGAGAGCGGCCTCGGCGCCGGCAGCGACCCGATCGCCGGGCGCGAAGCCGCCATGCACGAACGCACCGCCATCGCCGACGCGCTCAAGGGTGCCGACATGGTCTTTCTCACCGCCGGCATGGGCGGCGGCACCGGCACCGGCGCCGCGCCCGTGGTGGCCGAAGTGGCGCGCGAGCTCGGCATCCTCACCGTCGGCGTGGTATCCAAGCCCTTCGAGTTCGAAGGCCCGCGGCGCATGCGCGTGGCCGAAGAAGGCATCGCGGTGCTGGCGCGCTGCGTCGACTCGCTCGTCATCGTCCTCAACAGCCGCCTCGAACAGGTCCTGGGCGACGACATCACCCAAAAGCAGGCGTTTGCCGCCGCCGACGAGGTGCTCTCCAAGGCGGTGACCGGCATCGCGGAAATCATCACCGTGCCGGGGATGGTCAACGTCGATTTCGAGGACGTCCGCACCGTCATGCGCCAGACCGGCATGGCGATGATGGGCTCTGCCCAGCACACGGGCGACGACCGCGCCGTCAAGGCGGCCGAAGAGGCCATCTCCTGTCCGCTGCTGGACGGCTCGAACCTGCGCGCCGCGCGCGGGGTGCTGGTCAACATCGCCGCCTCCGAGGAATCGCTGAAACTGCGTGAAACCCGGCAGGTGATGGACACGATCTGCACCCAGACCGGCGACGACGCCATCATCAAGTTCGGCGCGGTATTCGACGAAACGCTGGGCGATGCCATGCGCGTGACGGTGGTGGCCACCGGGCTGAATCGCCCCAGCGACTTTGCGCTTGCGAAGCGGTCGTCGCTGGCGCGTTCGTTGACGCAGCCGCAGTCGGTGCTGCGGCAGTCGAGCGTGCGGTCGACGGTGGGCCAGCATGAGGTGCGGCCGGGGTCGACGCCGCGCCCGCTCGGGTCCTAGACCCGCAGAGAGACCCGGGCTGGCTGGCCGCGGGCACCTGCAAGAAAAAAGCCGTTGATCATCGATATGGTCAACGGCTTTTTCATTACTTCATAGCTTGCACTCATTCGTAGGACCGGCGCCGACACCTCATCCGACTGCTGCAACCCGATTCACGCGGCACACATCCCCATGGTATCCAATCTTCACCACACACAAAAATACCTGTGAGTGTCGCGCAATCGTCGAGAAGCGCCCCTCCTTTTACCGATCTGTGATGGGTCGGCAGCTGCGTCACTACGAGCGTCCAAAAGTATTTTGGAAAAGTGCTTTGGCCATGGAATAGATCTGTCCAGGAAAACGGCCGCCAACATGGTTGTTAAACGACGCCCTCGTGTATCCGTTATCGATCCTAGCAGCGATTTTAAACTGGTCAAATACATGAACTGACAGATTTCATTCACTTCTTCTCGCCGTGGCTAATCACGACGGCCGCGCCGATTGCAAATACATCTTGCAGTTCGAACATAAATGTTTTCAAAGATTAATATATATGCGCGTTTCGTCGAAATTTCTTACGCATACACATTAATACAATTTTGAACAGCTGACTGATATAAGATTTATTTACCAATGCCGGATCGGATAACAGACTTTATTTACTCGGCCATGGTCGACTTTCAATACCATTTTGTTTTTCAGTGACAGATTCGCTGCCCAGATTGCTATTGAAACGATCTTGGCTCGGAAGCTCAGCGGAAGCCATTGTAGATGGGTAGATTCGTCTATCCAGTTGGCGACAAAGTTCTTCCGCATGCGGTTTGTTAATATTTTTCTTTCAGGAATAAACCAACCATGATCCGAAAATTAATGATGGCCATCACGGCCGCCGTGTTAACAAATTCCGCAATGGCTGCGACAATTGACTTCGAGTCTCAGGACGGTGGCTACGGATACTACGACTACAGCTTTCTCGAAGATGGATTCAGAGTGACTTATTCGCCGATTAGTCCATTCGGATTCTATCTTATGGATGATCCTGCTGACCATTTAGGCATGTGCAGTACGGGCTCTGGCGCGTGAGCCTGAGGAATGTAGAGCTCGATAATATCTACCGAGCCACGGTTCTATCGGGCGAGGCCGCTGGGCGAGCGCCGGCGGCGAACCGAGCGAATGATGCCGAGGCCGGCAATCAGCATTGCCCAAGATGCGGGTTCTGGAACTTCCGCTGGAGTGAGGACGACATTATCGATTGCAAATTCCGGGAATTCCTGTCCACCGGTGATCGTCAAGGACGAAATGTCGACGAAGTCTTTGAAGTTGAAATTCGAAAATGATCCAGCCAGATTTTCTTCCACGAAGATCGTGTTCGTCACGACGCCATTAACGCCCGTGGCAGTAAGTGTCATAGTCAAGGGGCGCCCGTATCCAAGAAAGGTCTGGGCGACATCCAATGACGTAAAGGAGAACAAGCCTTTGTTCTCGAAATCGAAGGTGATACTACTCTCATTGAAACCATAAAACGCCGTCGTTCCATTTGAAGCGCACCCCGCTGTGCAGTCTCGGTTGATCATCTACCCGTCTGACGAACAGCTGGCTTTTTGAACGAAGTGGAACTCAAGCAGTGCGACATGGGCAGCAACGCCCCATGATTGCTTACGAGTTCTAACTCCTTCGTTCCACCAATACCCCTCGCCCTGCCATACCAGTTCATCCTGGGCTTCAGTGATGTGGCGTAGCACGGTCATGCGATCACCGTAACCGCGCATCCGGCAATTCAAACGCACTGCTGCTCGATCAGGCAGCCGGAATCCTTCGGCACCCACACGCCGTCGATCCACTTGCGCACGCCGACATCGAAGATCGTGGCATGCAGGCCCCGGATTAACCCGATTTCGTCCTCGTACGCGTGGCGGGTGGGTGCGCGTCGTTTTCGAGGGGCGAGCGCACACCTGGCCTTTGGTCTAGTGCAGCCAGCATGGGGACCGGCATATCGTTTCACAAATCGATGCGGCCGCAAGCTTTGCTCCGCACGCAATGGTGTTATCGGCGCTGACAGGATTATCAAGTACCTGCCTGGCGTTTAGAGTCGAGCCGTCCTCCCCTTCGGAAAACTGCCATGACAAACTTATTCGACCCCATCAAACTCGGCGACCTGATCCTCCCCAACCGCGTCGCGATGGCGCCCGTCACCCGCGCACGCGCGGGCACCGACGGCGTGCCCACCGGCGACAATGCCGTCTACTACGCACAGCGCGCCAGCGCCGGCTTGATCGTGAGCGAGGCCACCAACGTGTCGCGCAATTCGGCCGCGTTCGAACTGGCGCCGGGCCTCTACGACCCGGCGCAGGTCATGGGCTGGCGCGGCATCATGGAGTCTGTCCATGCCGCCGGCGGCACCCTGTTCGCCCAGCTCTGGCATAGCGGGCGCGTGAGTTCCTATGCGCTGCTCCAGGGCCGCCACCCGCTGGCGCCATCGGCGGTCAACGACGACCTGCACCAGCTGCAGGCCTATGGGGCGCTCAAGAACGGCTTCTACACGCGCATCGCAGCTTCGCCGGCACGGGCCATGACGGTCGGCGAGATCCATTTCACCATCGAAGAATTCCGGACTGCCGCGCGCAATGCCATGCGCGCCGGTATCGACGGCGTCGAAATCCATGCCGGCAACGGTTACCTGCCGCAGCAGTTCCTGTCGCCGCACACCAACCGCCGCACCGACCTGTTCGGCGGCGACATCGTCAATCGCGCCCGTTTCCTCGACTTCGTGGTGCGCGCCGTGCTGGAGGAAGTGCCCGCAAGCCGCGTGGGCGTGCGGCTGTCGCCTTTTGCCGTGTACAACAACGCGAGGGACGACGATACCGAGGCGACTTATGCGTACGTCGCCCGGCTGCTCAGTACGGCCGGCGTCGCCTATATCCACGCCGCCGACACCAATGCCTAGGGCGGCGCGCCGGACATGGAACGCATCCTCGGCATCCTGAGGCCGAATTTCGACGGCGCCATCATCGCCAACGGCGGACTGGATCCAGCCTCCGGCCAGGCCCTGGTCGCCGCGGGCGCGGCGGACATGATTTCCATCGGACGCCAGTTCATCGCCAATCCGGATCTGATTGCCCGCATCCGCCAGGGCGGTCCGTACAACCAGCCCGATCCGTTCACTTTCTATGGCGGGGGCGCGCGCGGGTATCTGGACTACGCCGAACTGGCGGCCAACGCTTGAGGGTCGTGCCGACACCGATTGGGCACACATGAGCGGCCCGATCGAGAGCAGTGCCGAAGCCGTCGCCACCGCGCGGCACCGCTGCTCGCCGCGTGAGACGCCGCCACGGCGCGATCTGCAAGCCCCGGACAAGGACCAGATGACAATGAAAAGACGCACAATCGCAGGCGTGGGTGTGGGCGTGCTGGCCCTGACCTTCGGCGCCCTCCATGCCTGGACCCGCCCCACCGCGCTCGCACCTGCCATGACGGCCTTGCCGGCGCCCTCCTCCGGCATGCTCGCCGCCGGGGCGCGGGTAGTCGCGCTGGGCGATTGCATGGTGTGCCATACCGCCAAGGACGGCGCTCCCTACGCCGGCGGGCTCGGGCTGGCCACCCCATTCGGTACCATCTACAGCACCAACATCACCCCCGACCCCGACACCGGCATCGGACGCTGGTCGGCCGAGGCGTTCCGGCGCGCCCTGCGCGAAGGCGTGGCGCGCGACGGCCATCTGCTGTATCCGGCTTTCCCGTACATTCACTATACCCGGATGTCCGACGGCGACATCGACCTGGCCTACCGCTACCTGATGTCGCGCACCCCGGTGCGGACGACGCAACCGGCCAATGACCTCCTGTTTCCGCTGAACTTCCGTCCGCTGCTGGCGTTCTGGAACATGCTCTACCTGCGCCCGGGGCAACCCGGTACCGCGGCCCCGGCGGCCGACCAGCTGGCACGCGGTCGCTACCTGGTCGATACGCTCGGCCACTGCGGTTCCTGCCACAGCGGTCTGAACCTGATGGGCGGGGAGCGCAAGCCGGCTTTCCAGGGCGGGAACATCGACGGCTGGGATGCCCCTGCCCTGACCCGCCTGGCCAACGGCCCGGTACCATGGCGCCAGCAGGAGCTGGTCGACTACCTGCGTGGCGGTCTGTCGCTCGGCCACGGCGCCGCCAAGGGGCCGATGCGTCCGGTGACCGAGCACCTGGCGACGGTGCCGCGCGAAGACGTTGAGGCGATCGCGGCCTACCTGATGTCGATCCAGGCGCCGTCTGCCGGAGCGGACGGCGGACAGGCCGCCCCGCCCGCCGCCATGGCAGCGGCTTCGGATGCCGCCGGCGCCGCGGGCGCGCGCTTGTTCGCCGCGGCCTGCGCCAGCTGTCACGCCGCCAGCGCGCCCCTGACGCGCATCAACGGCAGGCCGGGCCTGGCCCTCAGCAGCGCACTCCACGGTGCGCGGCCCGACAACTTCATCCAGACCGTGCTGCACGGCGTGCCATGGGACCCGGCCTCGCCCGTGTACATGCCGCCGTTTGCCGATGTGCTGGATGACGAGCAGGTGGCCCAGCTTGCCGCCTACCTCCGCACCGGCATCGCCGCCCGCCCCGCCTGGCACGACGTGGCCAGGACCAGCGCCAAGCTGCGCAAGGAGACCCGAGAATGAGCACCCACCTGACCCTCAACGGCAAGCCGCAGGCTTTGCGCAGCGATCCCGGCACGCCCCTGCTCTACGTCCTGCGCAACGAGCTGCGCCTGAACGGCGCCAAGTTCGGCTGCGGCATGGGCCAGTGCGGTGCCTGCACCGTCATCGTCGACGGCAAGCCGGTGTTTTCCTGCCTCACCCCGCTCGCCGCCCTCGCAGGGCGCAGCGTGCGCACCGTGGAAGGCCTGGGCAGCGCGGACGCGCCAGGCCGACTGCAGGCCGCCTTCATCCGCCACCAGGCGGCGCAATGCGGGTACTGCATTGCCGGCATGCTGACCCGGGCCCAGGCCCTGCTCGACAAGCATCCGCACCCGAGCGAACGGCAGGTTCGCGCGCACATGGAACCGAACCTGTGCCGCTGCGGCACCCACCACCGGATCCTGGCCGCAATCATGGACGTTGCCCAAGGAGGCCATCCATGAACGGCTCGGATAGCGGGCGCCGCGCGTTCCTGAAAGAAGGCGCGCTGGTTGTTGGTTTTTCCCTGCTGCCGGCGGCGGCGCGGGCGGAATTCAATGCGATGGGCATGCCCGTCGTCGCCAATCCGCGGCTGGCGGGCAGCCTGAAGACCACGCCCATGCTCGACGCCTGGATCCGGGTCGACGCCGACGGCAAGGTGACCGTCTGCAGCGGCAAAGTGGAACTCGGCACCGGCGTGCGCACCACCCTGATGCAGGTCGCGCTGGAGCAGCTCGAACTCGGCATGGGCGACATCCGCTTCATCGGCGGCGACACGCTGCTCACGCCCAACGAGGGCTTCACCGCCGGCAGCCACACCATCGCCGACAGCGGTGCAGCCCTGCTGCATGCCTCGGCCCAGGTCGCGGCGCTGCTGCGCGAGGGCGCCGCCCGGCAGTGGAACGAGGGCCCCGACCGGCTGCGCCTGAGCGCCGGTCGCGTGGTCGCCGCGGATGGACGCAGCATGCATTACGGCCAGGCGCTGCGCGGCCTCGGTGCCGCCGGCCTCCACCGCGCCGCCGCCGAGCATACCCGCCTGCGCGACCCGGCTGCCTACCGCCTGATCGGCAAATCGGTGCCGCGGGTCGACATTCCCGCCAAGGTGAGCGGCGGCGCCGCCTATGTGCAGGACATGCGCCTGCCAGGCATGCTGCACGCCCGCGTGGTGCGTCCGCCGCGGATCGGCGCGCGCCTGGTCCGGGCCGACTTCGCCGGCGTACGTGCGATGGCCGGCGTGCGCCGGGTGGTACGCGACGGCGACTACCTGGCCGTCCTGGCCGACGACGAATGGGTGGCGGTCCAGGCCATGCATGCCATGACCATGGCGACGCAATGGACCGGAGGGAAAGTGCTGCCACGCGCGGACGCCATCCATGCCACGCTGGAGGCACTCCCCTCGCAGGATATCGTCATCCTCGAGCGCGGCAACCGGCGGCCGTCCGCCGGCCCGTCGGTGCGGACACGCTACACCAAGCAGTACGTCCTGCACGGGTCGATCGGCCCCTCGTGCGCGGTCGGCCTCCTCAAGGACCACATCCTGACCGTCTGGACCCACACGCAGGGCGTGTATCCGCTGCGCGCCGCCCTGGCCGAGCTGGTCGGGATGCCGCTCGAGCAGGTGCACTGCATCCATACCGAAGGGTCGGGCTGCTATGGCCAGAACGGCGCGGACGACGTGGCCGCCGACGCCGCCCTGTTGGCGCGCGCCATGCCGGACACGGCGGTCCGCGTGCAGCTGATGCGCGACCAGGAAAACCTGTGGGAACCGTATGCGCCGGCGATGGTGTCGACCGTGGAAGCCAGCCTGGATGCGCATGGCCGCATCGACCAGTGGCACTACGAATTGTGGAGCGGCTCGCATAACGAACGGCCGGGCAACGCCGGCAAGCTGGTGCCGGCCTGGCTGCTGGCCAAGCCGATCCAGCCCAGCCCCTCGCAACCGATGCTGCAGCCCGAGGGCGGCGGCGACCGCAACGCACTGCCCCTGTACGACCTGCCGAACGCGCGGGTGGTCAACCACTTCCTGCCGGTGACGCCGCTGCGCACCTCGGCCATGCGCTCGCTGGGCGCCCACCTGAACATCACGGCGATCGAAGGCACGATGGACCAGCTGGCGCTGCTGGCCAAGGCCGATCCGGTTCGCTTCCGCCTCGACCACCTGGCCAGCCAGCCGCGCGCCCGGGCGGTCGTGACGCGGGCGGCGGACATGTTCGGCTGGAAGCCGGGCGCGCGCTCCTTGCCGAGGCGCGGACGCGGCTTCGGTTTCGGCCAGTACAAGAACCTGATGGCCTATGTCGCGATCGCGCTGGAGCTGGAGTACTCTCCCGACCGCAACGCGGTACGGATCCTGCGCGTGGCCTGCGCCGCCGATTGCGGGCAGGTCGTCAGCCCGGACGGCGCGCGCAACCAGCTCGAAGGCGCGATCATCCAGTCGGCCAGCTGGACGCTGATGGAGCGCCTGCGCTACGGCCCGGACGGCATCGCCAGCAGCGACTGGAGCAGTTACCCGATCCTGCGCTTCTCCGGCGTGCCGGAACGGATCGAGGTCGAGCTGCTCGACCAGCCCGGGCTGTCCTTCCTCGGCGTCGCCGAAGCCGCGCAGGGTCCGATGGCGGCGGCACTGAGCGCCGCCCTGGCGGAAGCGAGCGGGCAGCGCCGCGTCGACCTGCCGCTGCTCGGCCGGGCCTGACGGATGCGCGGGCCGCGCCCTCGTCTTGCAGCCCGACGTCCTGCATGCCTTGCGGTTTGCCGGCCGCGAGCAGCGCAGCCAAGGCGGTCGCCAACGCCCTGTCGCTGGTCCAGGCCCTGCAGGGCCCGGGGCATGCCCTGGAGCGCCGCCTGCGGGACTGGGATCGCCGTCAGTTACACGCCGGGCGCAGCATGACCGCCTGGGGACGGCAGCTCGGCGACCGCATCATGGAACTGGGCGCCGCCGGCCATTGACGCGTCGCTGCGCGCCAGATGCTCGGTGAGCAGCTCGACCAGGACCTGGATCTTGCGCGAGCCACGCCGGTTGGCCTGGTACAGCGCGTACATTGCGACATCCATGGGACCGGGGTTGACCTCGTAGTCGGCAAGCACCTGCACCAGGCGCCCGGTCTGCAGGTCGCCCTGCACCAGCCAGCGCGCCAGCATGCCGATGCCCAGTCCGGCGATCGCGGCCTGGCGCAGCACTTCGCCGTTGTTGGCCTGGACCACGCTGTTTACCGCGATTTCCTCGATCGGCAGGCCGGCGTCGCCGCTGGACGCACCGATGCGGCGCATGCGCCAGATACGGCGGTTGTCGGCGAAGGAAAACTGCAGGCAGTCGTGCTTGAGCAGGTCCGTCGGCCGCTGCGGCGTGCCGCGCGCCGCCAGGTAGCCCGGGCTGGCGCACAGCAGGCGCTGGTGCGCGGTCAGGCGCCGCGCCACCAGGTTGGACTGCGGGTCGATGCTGCCGATGCGGATCGCGACATCGATCGATTCGTCGATCAGGTTGCTCGCGTTGTCGCTCAGGCGCAGATCGACCGCCAGCCGCGGATGGCGGGCGCGCAGCTCGAGCAGGATCGGCGCGATGTACATCGTCGCGAAGGTGACCGGCGCGGCGACGCACAGCACGCCGCAGATCCCGCCGGCACGGTCGGTGACGGCGTCGTCGGCGGCATCCAGCTGTTCCAGGATGCGCTGGGCATCTTCGTAATAGGTGCGCCCGGCGTCCGTCAGCGTGACGCTGCGCGTGGAGCGGTTCAGCAGGACCGCCCCCAGGCGCTGTTCGAGCGCGTCGACCAGGCGCGTGACGGAAGAGGTGGCCATGCCGAGGTGGCGCGCCGCATTGGAAAAGCCGCCGCTCGACGCGACCAGGCAAAAGGTCTTCAGTTCCGCGAATCGGTCCATCGGTCAGTATGGTTCAGGCTGTGCATGCACAGCATGGTATATCGCGACGCCGGTTCGGGACCAGATCTTCCTGCGGTTGCGCGGCCTGCCCTTTGCAGGGCTCTCGGTTGAAACCGGTGGCGGATGCCGCTAGGCGGCGCCATTCGAAAACTCGTGCGCCATCAAATCGTCCCGACGGCTCGCATGAGCATCGAACGGTTGCGCCGGCACGCATGCGCCCGCGCGCGATCCAAAGGGCTTGCACATGGACTGCACGCACCGGACACACCGCGACAACCGATGACAGGGAGCGAAACATGATCGGAGCAGATTACGTTGCAACTATCCTTTTGCATGAGAAGCCGCAGCGGCAGCGTGCTATATCTTGGGTCTAGCGTCGTCCGATAATCCACTCTGATCCGGTCAACAGCATTGCGTCACACGCAATAATTGCAGGCGATCTGCAGCGCTACAATCCGGCCATCGGGTCAACCCACGAAGGAGCACGTCATGCAAACCCCCGCCCATCACGACGCGGACATCTCGCCGGGCATGGTCCGCCTGCTGGCGATATCCGCCGGCGTGATCGTCGCCAACCTGTATTACGCCCAGACCCTGGTCGGGCCGATCAGCGCCGCCACCGGCCTGTCCGCCCAGGCCGCGGGCCTGATCGTCACGCTGACCCAGATCGGGTATGCGCTCGGCCTGCTGTTCATCGTGCCGCTCGGCGACTTGCTGGAAAACCGCAAGCTGGTGTTCACCGCCCTCCTCGCCACCGCCGGCGCACTGGCCGCGGCGGGCCTGAGCACCAATGCCTGGCTGTTTTTGGCAGCCGCGCTGGGGATCGGACTCGGCTCGGTGGCGGCCCAGATCCTGGTGCCCTTTGCCGCTCACCTGTCGCGCGAAGCGACCCGCGGCCAGGCCGTCGGCAAGGTCGTCAGCGGCCTGCTGCTGGGGATCATGCTGGCCCGTCCGGCAGCCAGCCTGATCGCCGACCACGCCGGCTGGCACACCGTGTTCGGCGCCGCCGCCGTCGCCGTCCTCGTCCTGGCCTTCGTCCTGCGCAGCAAGCTGCCGCAGCGCGTGCCCACCCAGAAGCTGTCCTACGGCCAGCTGATCGGGTCCCTGTGGCAGTTGCTGGCGACGACGCCGGTGCTGCGCCGCCGCGCCGCCTACCATGCCGGCCTGTTCGGCTGTTTCAGCCTGTTCTGGACCGTTGCGCCGATGGTGCTGGAAGGCCCGCGCTTCCACCTGTCGCAGACCGGCATCGCGATCTTTGCCCTGGTCGGCATGGCTGGCGCGGCTGCCTCGCCGGTAGCGGGCCGCCTGGCGGATGCCGGCTATACGCTACCGGCGACGGCGGCCAGCCTGGTCCTCGGCATCGTCGGTTTCGCCTTGCCGCTGTACCAGCCGGAATCGCGTACGCTTGCCATCGGCGTGCTGGTGCTTGCCTCGATCGTGCTCGACATGGCGGTCGCCGCCAACCTGGTGCTGGGCCAGCGCGCCATCTTCAGCCTGGGCGCCGAAGTGCGCAGCCGTCTCAACGGCATTTACTTCGCACTGTTCTTCACCGGCGGCGCGGTCGGCTCGGCGGCCGGCGCCTGGGTCTACGCACACCACGGCTGGTCCGCCGCGCTGTTGACCGGCATGGCCTTCCCCGCGCTTGCCTTGCTGGTGTGGTTCGGCGAGTTCCTGGGTCGACCGCAGGCCGCGCGCAAGACGGCTTGATCCATCCGCGGGCGCGGCATCCGGCGCCGCCCCGCTCACGCATTGGGAGCACATCATGAGCGACAAACTGGCGCCGCGCGCGCTCATCATCGGCGGTTCGCTGGGCGGGCTGCTGACCGCGACGACCCTGCGCGCGATCGGCTGGCGGGTCGACGTGTTCGAACGCTCGCCGCATGCGCTGGACAGCCGCGGCGGCGGCCTGGTACTGCAGCCCGACGTCCTGCACGCCTTTGCGTTTGCCGGGCTGCGCGTGCCCGCCACGCTGGGTGTGGCGTCGGGCGACCGCATTTTCCTGGACCGGGACGGCAACGTCGTGCAGCGCGGCCGGCAGCCGCAGACCCAGACCTCGTGGAACATGCTGTACGGCGTGCTGCGCGACGCGGTCCCGGACGAATGCGTCCATGCCGGCGAGACGCTGGTGCGCGTTGAACAAGCCGGCGGCCAGGTACGCGCCTACTTTGCCGGAGGACGCATCGAAACCGGCGACCTGCTGGTCGGCGCGGACGGTGCGCGCTCCACGACGCGGGAGCTGATGCTGCCCGATCTCCGTCCTGCGTACGCCGGCTACGTCGCCTGGCGCGGCCTGGTTCCCGAAGGCGCGCTCGGCCCTGCAGAGCGCGCGCTGCTGGACGGCGTGTTCGCCTTCCAGCACGGCATCGCCCATATGCTGCTGGAGTACGGCGTACCCGGCGCGGACGGCGACACCGCACCGGGCCGGCGGCGCTGGAACTGGGTCTGGTACCGGCGAGTCGCGGAAGACAAGCTGCCAGACCTGCTCACCGACCGCAGCGGCCGGAAGCATGCATTTTCGTTGCCGCCAGGGGCACTACCCGACGCACCGGCACAAGCCTTGCGCGCGGACGCGGACGCGATGCTCGCCCCACCCTTCCGCGCACTCGTCCATGCGACCGTCGAGCCCTTCATCCAGGCGATCCTCGACCTTGCCGTCCCGCGCATGGTATTCGGCCGCATCCTGCTGCTGGGCGACGCGGCCTTCGTGCCGCGTCCGCACACGGCCGGCGGCGCCGCCAAGGCCGCTGCCAACGCGCTGGCACTCGCCCTGGCGCTACGCCAGGAAGACACGCCGCTGGACCAGCGGCTGCGGGAATGGGAAGTGTCTCAGCTGCGGGCTGGCCGTGCCATGACGGACTGGGGGCGGCGGATGGGGGACCAAATCATGGGTCTGGATGCGACTGCAGAGGCGGCATTGCAATAAGCGGTCGTCTTGCTGGCGACTGTCGCCGGATCGGCCGAGCGCGTACAAAGCTCACTGTCCCTATGCCCGCCAGTCGCAGAAGCGGGCCCGCCGGCAGCGTCGATGCAGGCGCGACCCCAGACGATCCAGTGCGCGCGCAACCGTCGTATGTCTGCCGCCTGGACACGCTGTCACACTGCGCCTGCGTTCATTCGCTGGACTGGCGCCGGCACATCGTCCACTGCAGCCACCCGGTTGGCACGGCAAACATTCCCGCAGTATCCCAAGCTGCAACGCACGCAAAATATCTGTGAGGGTCACGCGATCGTCGAGACGCGGCCCGCCTCCTTGTGACGAACTGTGGTGCGTTGGCAGATGCGTTGCTACAAGCGGACACGGTCTTCGGGAAAAGTGCTCGGGCCACGGAATAGAGGCGCCTAGGAAACCAGCCGCCGACATGCCGTTTAACGACGTCTTTGTGCAACTAATATCGATCCGAGCAGCGATTTGAATCGGTCGAATACAGGACTGCTAGAAGTCATTCACACGTTCTGGCCTTGGCCAATCATGAAGACCGCGCCGATTGCGGCTTTATCTTGCATTACGAACAGAAATGTTTTCAGAAATTAATGCCTGTATCCGGATTGTCGAAACTTCTTACGCATACACATTAATACAATTTTGAACAACTTACTGGGATAAGATTTTATTTGCCAATGCCGGATCGGATACCAAACATTAATTTTCCTGGTCATCGCTGACCTTCGATCGCCTTCTGTCTTTCAGAGATATATTCGCTGCCCACATTGCGGATGAAACTTTATTTCATGGAAGGTAGCCGTAAGACGTCGTAGATTGCTGGATTTGTTTATCCCGGTTGGCGCACAAAGTTCTTCCGCATGCGGTTTGTTAATATTTTTCATTTTAGGAATAAACTAACGATGATCCGGAAATTAATTTTGGCCGTCACGGCTGCCCTGTTAACAAATTCCGCAATGGCTGCGACAATCGACTTCGAG
>Ga0308163_10000373_pt1 | contig 89654 bp, 91 predicted proteins | sample PhyTR1_FD_201037 | JGI IMG/M metagenome (GOLD analysis project Ga0308163, IMG submission 201037) | Phyllosphere microbial communities from UC Gill Tract Community Farm, Albany, California, United States - DLSLT.R1 | ecosystem: Host-associated > Plants > Phyllosphere > Unclassified | place: USA... | reverse complement strand
GGCCTCTTCGGCCGCGACATCGACGGCGTCACGCCGACCACCTCGCTCGAGGTGGCGGACGTGCTGCTCGAGAAGGCGGAGGTCGCGGCGGTCCCCGGCGAGGCGTTCGGCCCGAGCGGGTTCCTGCGCTTCAGCTACGCGCTGGGCGACGAGGCGCTGCTCGAGGGCGTGCGCCGGATCCGCGACCTCCTGGCCTGATCCGCCGCCCGGCCCGTGCGGGTCGGCCCGCCCCTAGAGGGAGAGGCCGACCAGCACGGGCTCGGGCTGCAGGATCACGCCGTGCTCGCTCATCACGCGGCCCTGCACGTAGCGCGCGAGGGCGGCGACGTCCTCCGCGGTCGCGGTGCCGCGATTGGTGAGCGCGAGCGTGTGCTTCGAGGAGACGGCGGCGCCGGATCCCGGCAGCCGGAACCCGCGGCCGACGCCCGAGTGCTCGATGAGCCACGCGGCGCTGAGCTTCACGCCCGCGGGCTCGCGCCGCCGGCGCTCGACGGCCTGGCGCTCGATGGCCTCGGCCACCTCCCACTCGTCGCCGAGCGGCACCACGAGGTCCTCGGGCGGGGCCTCCTGCGGCCAGCGCGGGGCGTCGGCCGGGAGCGTGCGCGCGAAGGCCGCGCTCACGATCGGGTTGGTGAAGAAGGACCCGGCGCTCCAGGTGTCGTGGTCCGCGTCGTCGAGCACCATGCCCTTGGATCCGCGGAGGGCCAGCACGGTCTCGCGCACGCGCGCGACCGGCACGCGGTCGCCGAGCTCCACGCCGAGCGCGGCGGCGAGCTGCGGGTACGCGATCGGCAGGCCGAGCGCGTCGAGGCCCTCGCCGCGGGTGAGCGCGAAGTCGACGGAGAGCACGACGCCCACGCGGCCGCGCTTGAGCGACGACGTGCGGTAGCCGAGCCCGAGGTCCGCGGCGGTCAGCCGCTCGACCCCGCCCGTCTCGTAGTCGAGGAGGTCGACGGCCTCGAGGACGTCGGCGACCTCCTGGCCGTACGCGCCGATGTTCTGCACCGGGGAGGCGCCGGTGGATCCGGGGATCCCCGAGAGCGCCTCGAGCCCCGCGAGCCCGTCGGCCACGGTGCGCGCGACGAGCGCGTCCCACGGCTCGCCGGCCTGCACGCGCACGAGGACGGTGCCGTCGGCCCGCTCCTCGACGATCTCCACGCCGCGGGTCGCGATGCGGATCACGGTGCCCTCCACGCCCTCGTCGGAGATGAGGGAGTTGGACCCGCCGCCGATCACGTGCCAGTCCTCGCCCACGGCCCAGAGGCCGGTGAGGGTGTCGACGAGCTCGTCGCGCTCGCTCACGGTGACGAGCTCCTCGGCCGGGCCGCCGACGCGCAGCGTCGTGAGGTCGGCGAGCGGGGCGTCGCGGTGGGTCTGGATCGTCACGGGAGCCCTACGCCAGCCGGACCTGCGCCTGCGCGCGGCCGAGGACGGTCTTCCCGTCGACGGACGCGGCCACGTCGATGCGGACCGTGCCCGCCTCCGCGTCGATGGCGCCGACCTTCGCGACGATCGTCAGGTCCTGGCCGTCGGCCGGATCCACGACCACGGGCCGCGTGAACCGCACGCCGTAGGAGACGATGCGCGACGGGTCGCCCGCCCAGTCGGCCACGGGCTGCACGGCCTGGCCCATGGTGAGCATGCCGTGGGCGAGCACGCCGGGCAGCCCGACCGACGCGGCCACGTCGTCGCGGTAGTGGATGGGGTTGAAGTCGCCCGAGGCGCCGGCGTAGCGCACGAGGGAGTCGCGCGTGAGGTGCACGGAGCGCTCCGCCACGACGTCGCCGACGGACAGGTCGGCGAGGACGGGCACGGCGGATGCGGCGCTCACGCGTCGTCCCCGCGGACCACGAGGGTGGAGACGGCGGTGACGACGTGGGCGCCGGTCGCGTCCGTCATCGCGGACTCGGCGGTCACCATCGCGTTGCCGCCGAGGGTGGCGACCTTCGTCACCGTGAGGGTCGCGGTGAGCTCGTCGCCCGCGACCACGGGCCGGGAGTAGGCGAACGCCTGCTCGCCGTGGACCACGCGGCTGAAGTCGATGCCGGCGTCGGGCTCGGCGAGCAGCTGCGCGAGCGTCGCCTCCTGCACCACGACGGGGAACGTGCTGGGCGCGACCACGTCGGCGTGGCCGGCGGCGCGCGCCGCCTCGGGGTCGAGGTGGACGGGGTGGGTGGCGCCGACGGCGCGGGCGAACTCGCGCACCTTCTCGCGTCCCACCAGGTACGGGGCGGCGGCGGGGAGCACGCGGCCCTGGAGCTCTGGATTCACTGGCACCGGACGATCCTACGCGGCGGCTCCGCGAGCGCCCGGGCGCCGGCCGATCCGCGCGGCCGAGGACGCCTCCCGGACATGCGAGGGCCCCGGCCCCCACTTCTCGTGGGGACCGGGGCCCGGGTTCGCGATGCCGCTCGTGCGGCGTCAGCTGCCTACTGGCAGGAGTCGCACTGCAGGAGCTCCATGGGGTCGACGGGGATCGCGTAGCCGCCGACGGTGTCGTTGTTGTCGTAGTCCATGGGTGCCTCCCGTTGTGTCGTGTCGGGAGCCGCCGGTGCGGCTCCTCAGGTCTCGTGGCTCTCGCCCCGATGGCCTCCGGATCCGCGTCTGCGCGATGATCCGGTGTGCTCGGCCACCCGGTGGGGCGGTGAGGTTCTCCACTATATAACCCGAACTACAGACCTGTCATTCCACTACATCTAGTGTTTCGGCGTGTCGCGGCGCCTGCCGCGCCGTCATGCGGATCCGGGCCTCGAGCCGGTCGCGCCGCTCCGTGACGGGCGGGCGTGTCGCGCTCGCGGCGGCCGGTCGCGCCCTCCCGCCGGGGACCCGTACGAGGTGGCGGGACGCGCGGAGGGCCGCCGCGAACGCGTCACGGCGGCCCTCGTGCGCTCGGGGCGCGGGATGCGGATCAGGCGCCGCCCTCGCGCGCCTCCTTCTCCTCCTCGGACTCGCTGGCGGTGTAGTCGCCGCCCGCGGGCGCCTCGCGGCGCTCCTCGTCGTGCGCGTCGGGGACGGGGTTGCCCTGGGTCTTGTAGAGCACGTCGTCGTGCTCGGCGCCCGAGGCGTGGTCGGGGTGGTCGGGGGATTCGTGGTGGGTCATGCCCGGAGGCTACGCCGCGGAGGCGGGCCCCGGAAGGGCAACGGCCTCGGCGGGACAGGGCGGCCGGGTCGAGCGGGCCGCGCTTCCCGGGCATCGGCACCGGGCAGAGGAAAGGCCCCGGAACCTGGCGAGAGGTGTCCGGGGCCTATCGAGGAGGACGGACCCGAGGGATCCGCGCTTCCGTAGCGGGAGCGGGACTTGAACCCGCGACACCACGATTATGAGCCGTGTGCTCTAACCACCTGAGCTACCCCGCCATGACCCCTGATGCCGGCCGCAGCCGGACCCGAGGGGATCGAGCCCCCAGTGAGGATTGAACTCACTACCTCTTCCTTACCAAGGAAGTGCTCTACCAATGAGCTATGGGGGCGTGCCCGGGCGCGTCGGAGACGCGCTGGAACCCTACGACGATAGCAGGTCCGGGACCGCCCCCGGGACGCGGGGCGGCCCCGGACCGGGGCACGTCGGCCGGGCGGATCAGACCGCGGAGAGCTCGCGGACCTCGTCGGCCGTCAGCTCGAGGTCCATGGACGCGAGCAGGTCGGGCAGCTGCGTCAGGTCGCGCGCGCTGGCGATGGGCGCGGTGACCGACGGCTGGGCTCGGAGCCAGGCGAGCGAGACCGTGGTGACGGAGGCGCCGTGCGCCTCGGCGACGCGGTCGAGCACCTCGAGGAGGGCGCGGCCGTGGTCGTCGTAGTACTTCGAGGCGCCGCCGGCGCGGGGGCTGTCGACCTCGCCGCCGCGGTACTTGCCGGTGAGGAAGCCGCTCGCGAGGGCCGAGTAGGGCGCGGAGGCGATGCCCTCGCGGATCAGGAGGTCGGCGAGCTCTCCCTCGTAGGCGCCGCGCTCGACGAGGTTGTAGCGGTTCTGCAGCACCTCGAAACGGGCGACGCCCTCGCGGGCGGAGACGTCGAGCGCGGCCTGCAGGCGCTCGGCCGTGAAGTTGGAGGCGCCGATCGCGCGGACCTTGCCCTCGGCGACGAGCTCGGCGAGCGCCGTCACGGTCTCCTCGATCGGGGTGTCCTGGTCGTCGACGTGCGCGTAGTAGAGGTCGATCGCGTCGACGCCCAGGCGGCGGAGGCTGGCCTCGACGCCGCGGCGCACGCTGTCGCGCGACGTGCCCTTGGCGGACTCGAGCGAGCCGACCTTGGTGGCGATCACGAGGTCGTCGGGGCGCCCGCGGGCCGCGAGCCAGCGGCCGATGATCTCCTCGGACTCGCCGCCGGAGTTGCCGGGCTTCCACGCGGAGTAGACGTCGGCGGTGTCGACGAAGTTGCCGCCCGCCTCGACGTACGCGTCGAGCAGCTGGAAGGAGGTCGCCTCGTCGGCGGTCCAGCCGAAGACGTTGCCGCCGAAGGACAGGGGGCTCACCTCCATGCCGCTGGATCCGAGGGGCACGCGCGCGGGGTTCGTCATTGCTGATCTCCTTCGTCCGGTGATGACGGCGGGCGGCCGCCTCCAGGGTCAAGCCACGGCGGGCGCCCGGCTATTCCGCGGCTCCCCAGGCCGCGGGCGGCGGCGAGGGCGGCCGGGAGCCGTCGCCTAGGCTCGATCCATGACCCCACCCTCCCCCACAGCCCCCTCCCCGGCTGCCCGGGACGACCTCCTGACCCGCCCCGACGGAGACGACGCGCACGGCGACGACGCGCGCGGCACCGGATCCGAGTGGTGGCGCACGGCCGTCATCTACCAGATCTACCCCCGCTCCTTCGCGGACTCGGACGGCGACGGCATCGGCGACCTCCCCGGCATCACCGAGCGCCTCCCCGCGCTCCGCGAGCTCGGCGTCGACGCGATCTGGCTCTCCCCCTTCTTCCTCTCGCCGCAGAACGACGCCGGCTACGACGTCGCCGACTACTGCGCGGTGGACCCGCTGTTCGGCACGCTCGACGACTTCGACCGGATGCAGCGCCGGGCGCACGAGCTCGGCCTCCGCGTGATCGTCGACATCGTCCCGAACCACACCTCCTCGGAGCACCGCTGGTTCCAGGAGGCCATCGCCACCCCCGCCGGCAGCGAGCAGCGCGCGCGCTACATGCTCCGCGACGGGAAGGGCGCCGACGGCGAGCTCCCGCCGAACAACTGGGAGTCGATCTTCGGCGGCCCGGCCTGGTCGCGCCTCACCGAGCCCGACGGCACGCCCGGCCAGTGGTACCTGCACCTGTTCGACTCCTCGCAGCCCGACCTCGACTGGACGAACCCGTGGGTGCGCGAGCGCTTCCGCGAGATCCTCCGCTTCTGGCTCGACCGCGGCGTCGACGGCTTCCGCGTGGACGTCGCCCACGGCATGGTCAAGGCGCCCGGCCTCCCCGACTACACGCCGCCCGAGGGCCAGGGCAGCATGGGCGGCGCCGGCGGCGTCGACGACCAGCCCGCTCCCCCTCCGCCGTACTTCGCGCAGGAGGGCGTGCACGAGATCTACCGCGAGTGGCGCGAGATCTTCGACTCCTACGACGGCGACCGGGCCATGGTCGCCGAGGCGTGGGTCGAGCCGCTCGCGAAGCTCGCCGACTGGGTCCGCCCGGACGAGATGCACCAGGCCTTCAACTTCAGCTACCTCGAGACGCCGTGGGACGCGACCGCGCTCCGCCGCACGATCGACGCGTCGCTCGCGACCTTCGGGTCGGTGGGCGCGCCCAGCACCTGGGTGCTGTCGAACCACGACGTGGTGCGCCACGCGAGCCGCCTCGCGCTCTCGGGCGAGAACCCGCAGGGCGTGGGCATCGGGCCGGAGTCGACCGTGACGGTCGACGAGGTGCTCGGCCTCCGCCGGGCCCGCGCCGCGAGCGCGCTCATGCTCGCGCTCCCCGGCAGCGCGTACGTCTACCAGGGAGAGGAGCTCGGGCTGCCCGAGGACACCCGCCTGCCGGACGCCGCGCGCCAGGATCCGACCTTCCACCGCACCGCGGGCGAGCGCTACGGCCGCGACGGCTGCCGCGTGCCGATCCCGTGGGAGGCCGGGACGCCCTCGTACGGCTTCAGCACGGGCGACGCCAGCTGGCTGCCCCAGCCCGACGACTGGGACCGGTTCGCGCGCGACACCGAGCAGGCGGATCCCGCTTCCACCCTGTCGCTCTACACGGAGGCGCTGCTGCTGCGCCGCGAGCACGGCCTCGCGCTGGGGGCGCTCGAGTGGCTCACGCCGGAGGGCGACGACGTCATCGCGTTCCGGAGCGCGGGCGTCACCGTCATCGCGAACCTCGGATCCGCGTCGGTGCCGCTGCCCGAGGGCCGCGTGCTGCTCGCCAGCCAGCCGCTCGACGGCGACGCGGTGCCGTCGGACACGACCGTGTGGATGATCGCCGACTGACCCGTCCCCGACACCACGACGCCCCCTCGCGCCTTCGGGCGGAGGGGGCGTCGTCGTGCGACGGGCGCGGCGATGGGCCGCGCCGGATGCGTCAGTTCGCGTGCTCCTGGAGCCAGGCGAAGGGGTCCACCGCGGTGCCGTCCGCCATGCGGATCTCGAGGTGGAGGTGCGGGCCGGTGGACGCGCCCGTGTTGCCGACCTGGCCGATCTGCTGGCCGACCTTGACGGGGTCGCCCGCCTGCACGCGCATGGAGCCCGGCAGCATGTGGCCGTAGACGCTCGTGACGAGCTGGCCGTCGATGACGTGGTCGATGACGAGGTGCACGCCGAGGCCGGTGTCGCTGTTGACGGACTCGCGCACGACGCCGTCGGTGATCGCCTGGATGGGCGCGCCCATGCCGGGGGCGAAGTCGACGCCCTGGTGGTTGCTCGAGCAGCCGTTGGAGCAGGGGGCGATGCGCTTGCCGAAGACGCCGCTGATGGGGACGCCCGAGGCGAAGGGCCACTGGATCGTGCCGTTGATGTCGTTCGTGAAGGCCCCGGCGCCCTTGGACGTCTGCGCGAGCATGATCTGCTGCGGCGTCGTGGCCGTGAACGCGTCGTCGGTGCCGCCGACGACGACCGCCTCGGGGGCGGCGGAGAGCGCGATGCTCTGGCTGGGGATCGACGTGGCGGGCGCGTCCGTGACGACGTTCGCCTGCGCCATGTCCTGGCCGGTGAGGAACGCGGACGACGGCAGCGACGTGGCGATGGTGACCGTGGCGACGAACGCCATGGTGAGGAGCGTGAGGCCGCGCGAGGCGTTCGACCGGCGGCGACCCGCGGCGGCCTCGGGCGACGGCGCCGCGAGGGCGGGGCGCGAGGAGGCGGGGACGCGGCGGCCGCGGACCCGCACGTGCGGGGCGGCGGAGGGGACGCTCGCGCGCTTCGCGTGCACGAAGGAGGAGTGGCGCGTCTCGGGCGCGGCGGCGGCGGCGCTGCGGATGCGGCGGGCGCGGGTCGCGAGCGGCACGTCGTCGGCGGTGGCGGCGACGGCGGGCTCGGCGTCCGCGGGGAGGTGCGTGGTCGGCGCGGCGGGGGCCTCGACGGCGACGTGGGCGATGCGGGGAGCGGCGGGGGCCTCCTGCGCGACGGGCGCGGGGGTCGCCTCGGGCTCGGCGTCCGCGACGGGCTCAGCCTCCGCGACGGGCTCGGCGTCCGCGACGGGCTCGGCGGTGACGACGGGCTCAGCGGCGACGACGGCCTCGGCCGCCTCCGCCGCCCGGCGCTCGGCCTCGCGTCGCTCGCGTCGCGTCGAGAAGACGACCCCTGCGGTCTCGTCGGGGGTCAGCACGAGGGCCGCCGGACGGAGGACTGGGGGGCACGCGAGGCGCGGAGGACGGACAGGATCGTGGAGCTCCTAGTGCGAGGGACAGGGTGCTGCGCGGGCCGGCCGACGGGGGTCGGGGCGTGCGCGTGCGACCGGATCGAACCCGGACGCGATGTAACGGATCGGTAAAGGCTAACCGCTGGGAGGGATTCACGCCACCCGGGGGATGCGCGCGAGGGGCCGGAGGGGCTAGGCGTCCGGGCGGTCCAGCCGCTCCTCGAGGGCGCGCGCGAGGTCCGGATCCGCCGCGATCAGCAGCTCGGCCGAGGCCGGTCCGCCGCCGATCCCGGTCACCCGTGCACCCGCCTCCGCCGCGATCAGCGCGCCCGCGGCGTGGTCCCACGGCTTGAGCCCGCGCTCGAAGTACGCGTCCGTGCGGCCCGCGGCCACGTTGCAGAGGTCCAGCGACGCGGCGCCGATCCGACGGATGTCGCGCACCTCGCCGAGGAGGTCGGTGATCACCCGGCCCTGCCGGATCCGCGTCGAGGCGCCGTAGGAGAAGCCCGTGCCGACGAGCGCCAGCGACAGCGGCACGCCCGCGTTGACCGCGATGGCGCGCCCGTCGAGCTCGGCGCCACCGCCGGCCGTCGCGGTGTAGACCTCGCCGAGGGTGGGGTTCACGACGCAGCCGGCGCGCGCGGTCCAGGTGAGCGGATCCGCCTCGCCCTCGACCACGGCGATGCTCACGGCCCACGCGGGGATGCCGTAGAGGAAGTTGACGGTGCCGTCGATGGGGTCCACGACCCAGGTGAGGCCCGACGTGCCGGACGTGCCCTCGGACTCCTCGCCGAGGAAGCCGTCGTCGGGGCGCACGTCCCGGAGCGCCTGCCGGATGAGGTCCTCGGTCTCGCGGTCCGTGTGCGTGACGATGTCCTCGGGGCTCGACTTCGACGCGGCGACCTCGACGCCCTCGCGCCGACGGCGGAGCGCGAGCTCCCCGGCGCGGACGGCGACGTCGCGGGCGATGGACAGGAGCGCGGCGTCGCCGGGGGAGGTCATGCGTCCACCCTGCCAGAGGGCCGCCGGTCCCCGCCGCGAGCGCTCAGGCGCGCACCGGGGGACGCCGGGATCAGGCCGGGGCGACGCCCGTGCGCTCGTCGACGGCCGGCGACGCCGCGTCCTCGCGCATCCGCCTCCGCTCCACGCGCCGCGCGTTCCACAGCAGCGCGACGCCCAGCACCATCAGGCCGCCTGCCGCCAGCAGCGCCCACGCGCCGCCGACGTGCGTGGTGATGAGCGCGGCCACGAGCGCGCCGAGCCCCATGCAGACGATGGCGCCGATGCGGCGGGCCCACGCGGCGCCCGTGCCGCCCGCGACGCGGCTGTCGGAGGAGAGGTTCACCATCGTCATGGTCACGACGACGGTGGAGAGGTCGCGCAGGCCGATGCTCTTCACGGCCGCCGCCTGCGCGCCGAGCAGCAGCGCGAGGAAGCCGGTGATGGCGATCATCACGCCCGTGTCGAGCGCGCCGACCGCGAGCCAGACCACCGCGAGGGCGAGGGTCAGCAGGGTGCCGGTGACGAGGATCCAGACGGAGGAGCGCGGCAGGTGCACGTCGGTGGGCGCGCGGCGCGTGATGCGGGACGCGATCACCGCGCCGAGCATGAAGGCCACGAGCGCGACGAGGTTGTTGAGCACGGGGATGTCGGCGACCCCCACCAGGCCGAAGCCGATGAAGAGCACGTTGCCGGTCATGTTGCCGGTGAAGACGCGGTCGAGCGCGAGGTAGCTCACGCCGTCGATGGCGCCCGTCGCGGTGGTCATCACGAGCAGGGCGGCGATGTAGGACCCCTCGGGCCAGGGACGGGACACGGGTGCTCCTCGGCGGTCGGGCGGCGGTCATCCCACCCTAGAGCCGGCGGGTCCCCGTGACGGCCAGGCGCCAAGTCCGTCGGGTCAGGCCGCGGACGCGGAGGCGGCCTCCCCCGCGCGCCGCCGCTCGATGCGGCGCGCGTTCGCCAGCAGGCCGACGCCGACGCCCATGAGCGTGCCCGCCACGAGCAGCGCGGTCGGGGCCCCGATGCGCGTCGTGATGACCGCGGAGACCAGCGCGCCGACCGCCATGCACGCGATCGCGCCGAACCGGCGGCCCCACGCGGCCCCCGTGCCGCCGGCGATGCGGCTGTCCGAGGAGAGGTTCACCGCGGTCATCGTCACGACCACGGTGGAGAGGTCGGAGAGGCCGATGCTCCGCACGGCGGCCGCCTGCGCGCCGAGCAGCAGCGAGAAGAGCCCGGTGACGACGATCATCACGCCCTTCTCGAGCGTGCCCACGGCGGACCAGAGCCCCGCGAGCGCGAAGGTCAGCACGGTGTTCACCACGAGGATCCACACGGCCGACCGCGGCAGGTGCAGGTCCGTGGGCGCGCGGCACGTGATGCGGGAGGCGATGACCGCGCCGGCCATGAAGGCCAGCAGCGCGACGAGGTTGTTCAGCACGGGGACGCCGTCGACGCCCACCAGGCCGAACCCGATGAAGATGACGTTGCCGGTCATGTTGCCGGTGAACACGCGGTCGAGCGCGAGGTAGCTGACGCCGTCGATGGCGCCGGTGGCGGCGGTCAGGATGAGCAGGGCGGCGACGTACGCGCCCTCGGGCCAGCGTCGGGGCATGGGGAGGCTCCTCGTGTCGGGACGGATGGCGCCCCAAAATAGGGGGCGCTCCTCCGTGCCCCCTGGGATCAGGCGATCCCCTCCCGAGCCGCCCGCGCCGCGGCGGACGCGAGCCGCGACACCTCCTCGTCGTCGAGCGCGAGCTGCCCGGCGGGCATCAGCTGCCGGATCTGCCGGACCGTCCGCGCGCCCACGAGCGCGCTCGCGACCCCGCGTCGCCCGAGCACCCACGCGATGGCGACCTCGGCGACCGTGACGCCGCGCATCCGCGCGACCTCCTCGGCGGCGCGCACCGTGGCGTGCCCGCCCGGCGTCATGTACTGCTCGGCGTCGAGCGCCCGGGCGGACGGCACCGCGGGCGCCCCGGGCAGGTACTTGCCGGTCAGGAAGCCCTTGGCGAGCACGCTGTGCGCGACGAGGCCGACCCCCTCCTGCCGCACGAGGGCCTGCATCCGCCCCTCGGCGCGGTCGCGGGCGAGGAGGCTGTACTCCTCCTGCACCACGCCGACGGGCACGGCGCCGGATCCGTGCGCCAGCACGAGCGCCTGCTCCAGCCGCTCGGGGGTGAAGCCCGAGACGCCGACGAGGCGGGCCTTGCCGTCCTTCACCAGGTCGGACAGCGCGGCGACGGTCTCCTCGAGCGGCGTGCGGGTGTCGTCGAGGTGCGCGTGCACGACGTCGACGTGATCCGTACGGAGGCGTCGCAGCGAGGCGTCGACCCCGCGGCGCACGGACGCGGCGGACGTGCCGGGCGCGTCCCGGCTCTTGCCGACCTTGGTGCCGACGACGACCTGGTCGCGGCAGCCGCGCGCGGCCAGCCAGCCGCCGATGATCGCCTCCGACTCCCCGCCCGCGTGGCCGGGCACCCACTGCGAGTAGGAGGAGGCGGTGTCGACGAAGGTGCCGCCCTCCTCGCGGTAGGCGTCGAGGATCGCCCACGCCTCCTCGCGGTCGGCGGTCCAGCCGAAGCCGCTCGTGCCGAGGCCGAGGGTGGAGACGACGACGCCGGAGGTGCCGAGGGCACGCGTCGAGGGGCCGGGGGCGGCGGGGAACATCGGTGGTGGATCCAGGTCGTCGGGCGCGCGGGCGACACTGCCGGCGCGGGCGGGCCCCGACGGATGCGGCGGGGCAGACGAACGGCCCCGCGCGAGCGGGGCCGTTCCGTGCGGTGGCGAGTGAGGGATTCGAACCCCCGAAGGCTGAGCCGTCTGATTTACAGTCAGATCCCTTTGGCCGCTAGGGTAACTCGCCATGCGCACCCGACCTGTGTGATCACGGACCGGAGACGCTCGTCGATGATAGCGGGCGCCGGCCCGGGAACCGAAATCCCGGCCCGGGCCGCCGCCGCCTCGCCGAGCTAGGCGGACGGCGGACGGCGACGGCGACGGCGACGGTGCGGTGGATCCGGCCTCGACGGGCGCGACCGGGGCTGACGACGGGCGCCTAGCTGTTCCCGGGCGTCACCGGCGTCGCCGAGCGGCGATCCGCACCGTCGCCGACCGTCACGACGAAGGAGCCAATGCGTACGTGTACTGCATCTCCGAGATGAATCCCGTCAGAGGCACGTAGTACATGACCCTCGAGTCGTAATCGGGCCGGTTTTCCAGCATCCCGCCATGGAGGATCCCGTAGACCGTGACGCCTGCGGTGTCCGCGCCGTCGGCGTTCGGGTCGCTGAAGATGGGAGCGCCGGAGTCGCCGGGGGCAGCGCCGCTGAGGGAGTTCCGCAGCGTCCTCAAGTACGCCCCGGGATTCCCGTACTTCGACCAGAGACAGCTGTAGTCCGTGGTCGCCCCGCTGTGACAGGCCCAGTTCACGCTCGCGGGCATCTCCTCCGCCAACTGCAGGACGGGGACGGCGCCGACGGCGCGGAGGCGCTGCGAATAGGTGAGCACGGCACTGAAGGCACGCGGCTCGTAGTGGTAGTTGATGTAGTACACGGTGTGGGAACCCGACCCGGTGTGATGCCGCATGGGCACGGCCTTGGGGGGCACGGTGACGATCATCATGTCGTAGGCGTTCGACACCCACGAGACCTCCCCGACCATGTGGCCGTTGACGTCGACCCGGTCATAGCGATCGCCGCAGTGCGCGGTGGTGGTGACATACCGCGTGGCCCGTTCGTAGGGGGTGGCGTTCGCCCGGAGCCCCCGCTTCGTCAGGACGAACCCCGCCGTGCAGCTCTTCGTCTGTCGAGAGCTCGCGTTGAGGACCTGCAGCTGCGTGCCGCCGACGATGCGGTCGCCGTTCAGACGCTCCGGCTCGGTCGCCGAGGCTCGATCCGCGCCCACCATGCCGAGCCCCGAGACCAGCGCCAGGATGACCAGGGCGGAGGACAACCGGCCCCAGAGGCCGAGGCGTCTCATAGGTCGGCTCCCGTGATGAGGGCGCCAGCGGCACCTGCGCTGGTCGTCGTCGCGATCGATGGTCGTGGCATGGGGGACTCCTGTCTGGGCGTGGTCGTGCGATGGATGCGCGTTTCGTGTGGCAGGGAGGTCGCCGAGGGACCGCGGGTGTGCCGGATGGGCACCCGCTGCGTCGGGCTGGCATGCGCCCGGAGACCCCTCTCGGCCATCACGAACCCCGCCGTGCGGAACCCGGATCCGTGGTGGCCCGTCCGGCGGACGAGCGACCGGGTGCTCCCGAACACGTGATCGCTGTCCGGCCGCTGCGGATCGGTCGCGGAGGCGGACGCGACGGTCACGGGATCGAGCGTGTCCACGAGGCGGATCACCGTCGGCACCCTCACCGACCACCGCCGCGCATCGGAGCCGAACCCGAGGATCCGCCCTGTCGCCGCTCTATTCGGCATCGCCGTCCATCGACTGCTCGAGGCTGGAGACGACGGGGAAGGCAGCATCCGGCGCCGGAGCCACGGACTCGATGATGTCGGAACCGTCCACGCGGAGGACCGCGTCGACCGCCGCACCGTTCGCATCCACGGCCTCCGGAGCGAGGAACCGCGTCCCCACCTGGGAGTCCGCGTCCTCCACCGCGACGGAGCCGTCGTCGCGGACGACCGCATGGAAGCCGTCCGGGATGGTGACGGAGAAGCGGTACTCCATCGCCGAATCCGCCGACGGCACACGCGTCAGCACCTGCATGCCCGTGTCCTCGCTGAAGCCGGAGAGCACGGTGTCGTCCACACGGGTGGAGACCACCGCAGCCCCGGAGCCGTGGAAGAGGCCCCCGGGGACCGTGGCCGGATCGACGGCATCGTCCGTCCCGTCTCCGGGCAGCGAGAGGGCGAACGCGTCGGGCGACGCCGTCCCGTCGTCCGGGGGCGTGTCCGACGACGACGGATCCGGCTGCTCCGCGACGAGCTCCGCGGACTGATCACCGGCGGGCGTCGACCCCGGCCCCTCATCGCCGGTGGACGGACCCTTCTCCTCAGCGGCATGCGCCACCCCCACCGAGAGGGCGCCCACGACGATGACGCCCGCGGCGCCTGCGAGGGTCCACTTCCCGACTGTTCGACTTCTCATGTGAAACTCCTTGTCATGTGAAACTCCTTTTTCCTGTGCGTGATCGCGCGTGATGCGCAGGTTCTCTTCGAGGTGGGACGCATTGGTGCGGCATGACCGTGCCGTGCCGCACACGCCACGGATGCGGCTCTGCCGGCGCCGGACATGGGTGGATCCGCGATATGACGACGTGATGGATCTCGTGGAAGTCGTCCATTTCTCGAGCCGGGATGATTCCGTACGCAGCGGCTCCGTTCGGATTCGCCCCGTCAGCGTCCGAGTCGCTCAACACCGGCCCACCGGAATCGCCGGACATCGACCCGCTGGCGCCGGCTAGGGCCCCGTCCGGTGGTCCAACACGGGAACGATCCCGGCGGACTCCCCCATATCCGGATGCTCCACTTCGGGCGGTGGACGCGATGGCCTCCATGGCCATCACCCCGCAGCTCCCCCGATGCCCCGACCCCTGATCGCAATTCCCAATGTGAACCCCTCCTGATGCGTCCTGTGTGCACGGTAAAGGCGGCGGTGGGGCGTGGGGGCGAGATATCCACACGCGGCACGGATGTCCGGATGCACGCACCTGAATACCTCGCACCTCATTTTCCTTGGGGCCCGGAATTCCCGGATGGGACAGCTTCCCGAGGCGCGGGAATAGCCGTTCCCGCACCGGCATCACGCAGTCGGTCCGAATCCGATGCCTCCGCCCGGCCGGGTATCCACGTTCCGCGAGCGCGGCGATTCACGCCGCAGAGCCGCTCGACGCTCCGCGTCGCGACTCCGGCCTCCTGCCGTTACCCTCGACACAGCCAACGGAAGGAGTCCATCGTGGACAGCTCGTTCGACGTCGTCAGCAAGGTCGACCGCATGGAGGCGGACAACGCCGTCCACCAGACCCAGAAGGAGGTGGAGCAGCGCTACGACTTCAAGAACGTGGGCGCCTCCATCGAGTGGAGCGGCGACACCATCCTCATGAAGGCCTCCAGCGAGGAGCGCGTGAAGGCGATCCTCGACGTGCTGCAGTCGAAGATGATCAAGCGCGGCATCGGCCTCAAGAGCCTCGAGGAGGGCGAGCCCTTCGCCTCCGGCAAGGAGTTCCGCTTGGAGGTCACCCTCAAGCAGGGCATCGACCAGGCGAACGCGAAGAAGCTCGGCAAGATCATCCGCGACGAGGGCCCCAAGGGCATCAAGAGCCGCGTCGAGGGCGACGAGCTCCGCGTCTCGAGCAAGAGCCGCGACGAGCTGCAGCAGACCATCGCGCTGCTCAAGGGCGCCGACGTCGACCTCGACCTGCAGTTCGTCAACTTCCGCTGATCCGCCTGCCCGCCGGCGTCCGCCCGGCGCACGCGACGGCCGTGTCCGCGGGGCGCCTGGCCCGTCGTCGGAGGGGCGCCGCCGGATAGACTCCGGCTGATGGACCCCTCGATGACCACCCTCGTCCTCGCGGGGCTCGCGGTCGTCGTCGACTTCATCGTGCGCGTCACCGCGCTGCTGGTCATCCCGCGGAACCGCCGTCCGTCCACGGCGATGGCGTGGCTCATGGCCATCTTCTTCCTGCCGTACCTCGGCATCTTCCTCTTCCTGCTCATCGGATCCACGCGGCTGCCCAAGCGCCGTCGGGAGAAGCAGCAGGAGATCAACCGGTTCATCATCGAGTCGACCGAGGGCATCGAGCGGGTCACCCGCGAGCACTCCTGGCCGTCGTGGCTCGACTCCGTGGTGGAGCTCAACCGCACCCTCGGGTCGATGCCGCTCGTCGGCGGCAACCGGGCGAAGCTCTACAGCCACTACGACGAGTCCATCCAGGCCATGACCGATGAGGTCGAGAAGGCCACGAGGTACGTGCACGTCGAGTTCTACATCCTCGCCTGGGACGTGACGAGCGCCCCGTTCTTCGACGCGCTCGAGCGCGCGGTGCAGCGCGGCGTGACCGTGCGCGTGCTCCTCGACCACATCGCGTCGCTGCGCTCGCCCGGCTACCGGCGCACCACCCGCAAGCTCACCGAGATCGGCGCGCTCTGGCACCTGATGCTCCCCGTGCAGCCGCTACGCGGGCGGTACCAGCGGCCCGACCTCCGCAACCACCGCAAGGTGCTCGTCGTCGACGGCCGCGTGGGCTTCATGGGCTCGCAGAACATGGTGCACCGCAGCTACAACAAGGTCGTCAACCGCAAGCGCGGCCTCAAGTGGCAGGACCTCATGACCCGGCTCGAGGGTCCCATCGTCAGCGGCCTCAACGCGATCTTCATCACCGACTGGTACGCGGAGACCGACCAGCTGCTGGTGCGCGAGACCGAGCCGATCGAGATCGCCGCGACGGGCGACGACGAGGCGCTCGACTGCCAGGTCGTCCCGTCCGGCCCCGGGTTCCCCGGCGAGAACAACCTGCGGCTGTTCAACGCGCTGCTCTACTACGCGCAGGAGCGCATCGTCATCACGTCGCCGTACTTCGTGCCGGACGACTCGATGCGGTACGCCATCACGACCGCCGTGCAGCGCGGGCTCTCGGTGGAGCTGTTCGTGAGCGAGATCGGCGACCAGCCCGTCGTCTACCACGCGCAGCGCTCGTACTACGAGGAGCTGCTCAACGCGGGCGTGCGCATCTGGATGTACCGGGCGCCGTACATCCTGCACAGCAAGCACTTCACGATCGACGACGACGTGGCCGTCATCGGCTCGAGCAACATGGACATGCGGTCGTTCAGCCTCAACATGGAGGTCTCGCTGATGGTGCGCGGCCCCGGCTTCGTGCGCGAGATGCGCCGCGTCGAGGACGGCTACCGGGCGCGCAGCCGCGAGCTGACCCTCGACGAGTGGAGCCGGCGCACGCGGTTCAGCACCGTGCTCGACAACCTCGCGCGGCTGACCTCGGGCGTGCAGTAGCGGCCGGGACCGGGTGCCGTTCGCGGCGCCCGGGGACGACCGGGATCAGTCGTCGTCGTCGGCGTCGCGCGCGTCGGAGCGGGGATCGGCCTCGTCGCGTGCGGTCGCGCGGTCGAGCACGCCGTGGAGCAGCTCGCGCAGGGCGGATCCGCACGGCTCCTCGCCCGCGATGTCGTGCCGCACCTGGTCGCCCACGCGCCAGATGACGGGCAGCATGTCGCGGCCCGCGTCGGTGAGGCCCACGGAGAGGCGGCGCTCGTCGGTGGTGTCGCGGAAGCGCGTGACGTAGCCGAAGACCTCGAGGCGCTTGAGCAGCGGCGACAGCGTGCCGGGCGTGAGGTGCAGCTTCTCGGCCAGGTCGACCACGGCCTGCGGCTCCTCCTCGTCGAGCGCGAGGAGCACCAGGTACTGCGGATGCGTGAGGTTGAGCGGCTGCAGCAGCGGCCGGTAGAGCGAGACCACCGCCCGCGAGGCGGCGGCGAGCAGCACGCCGGTCTCGTCCTGCAGCAATGTGAGCGATCTCTGTGCCATGTCATTTCCTCTGGCTCGTCAGTACGTCGATGCCGGGGTCCTGGACACTTCCTCCACCGTACGCCCGTGGGCGCGCGGCCGTGCTCACGCACAGGCAACCGTCGGCCGCGGTCATCCGTGCGCACCGGAGAGCGTAGCGGGCGAGGCGGCCACGACGAGCGCGCCGAGCAGGAGCCACGGCCCGAAGGGCACCGCCGAGGTCGCCCGCGAGCCGCCCGCGACGAGGAGCACGACGGCCGCGACGCCGCCGAGGAGGGTGCCCGCCGCGAGGCCCAGCGCGACCTGCGCCGGGCCGAGCTGCCCCAGCGCGAGGCCGAGGGCGCCGGCGAGCTTCACGTCGCCGGAGCCGAGGCCGCCGCGGGTCGCCGCCTGCAGGAGGGCGAGGAGGAGGAAGGCGCCGATGCCGCAGGCCGCCGCGCCGAGCAGCAGCCCGGCTCCGCCCGTGACGAGCGCGAGGGCCGCGGCCGCCAGGGCCAGCGCGCCCGTCGCGCGGTCGGGCAGGCGGTGGGCGGCCAGGTCGCCGAGGGCGAGCGCGGGCGCGCACGCGACGAGGAGCAGGGCCAGCGGGAGGCGGGCCGGCGGCGTCTCGGCGACCACGACGGCCGCGAGGACGCCCGTGACGACCGCGGCGACGACCGCGGCGCGCGCGCCCAGGCCGGGGAGCGGATCCGCCGGACGGGGACCGCCACCGCGCAGGTCGAGGCCGTCGGACCGACGACCCCCGGCGAGGGCGACGCGGGCCAGTCGCGGGGACGCGGCGCCGACGAGCGCCCCGCCCAGCGACGCCAGCGCTACGGCGACGGGGGCGACGACGGGCGCGACGACGACCGGGGCCGCGCCGGATCCGAGGGCGGAGGCGGCGAGGGCGACGGGGATCACGCGGCGACCCTAGGGGGCGCGTCGCGACCGCCGCGGCCTCCGGGCGGCGCCTGGGGACGGATGCGCCGACGGGCGCCCGCGGGAGGACCGCGGGCGCCCGTCGGCGTCGATCAGGGGAGGCGGATCAGACGGACCGCGGCGACCGGGACGCCTCGAGCATCTCCTCGCGCTCGACCACCTTGATGCGCGCGCGCCCGTGCGGAGCGCCCAGCGCGATCTCGTGCTCGTCGAGCGCGTGCCAGCCGGAGAGGTCGGTGTACTCGATGCCGCGCTCCGCGAGGAGGTCGACGATCGCCTGCTCCTCGGGAGCCTCCGGGGTCCACCAGTCGCCCTGGTCGTTGAGGACGTGCGAGACGGTCTCCATGGCGTCGGACTTGGTGTGCCCGATGAGCCCGATGGGGCCGCGCTTGATCCAGCCCGTGGCGTAGACGCCCGGGATGCGCGCGTTGTCCAGGTCGAGCACCTGGCCCTCGTGGTTCGGGATGACGCCGCGGCGCTCGTCGAACGGGATCCCGTCGACGGGCGAGCCGAAGTAGCCGACCGCGCGGTAGACCGCCTGGACGGGCACGTCCCGGAACTCGCCCGTGCCCTCGACGCCGCCCGTGCCGTCAGGCCGCGTGCGCTCGATGCGCAAGGCCGCGACGCGGGGCTCGGCGTCGTCCGACGCGAGCACCTCGGCGGGGCGCGAGTAGAAGTGCAGGTGCAGGCGGCGGGACGCGGATCCGGTCTCGCGCGTGCGCCAGGAGTTCAGCACGCGGCTGATGACCATGACCTGCTTGTTGGTCTTCGCGGCCTCTTCGGCGGCGGGGTCGACGCCGAAGTCCTCGTCGTAGACCACGACGTCGACGTCCGGCACCTCGCCGAGCTCGCGGAGCTCCAGCGGCGTGAACTTGACCTGCGCGGGTCCGCGGCGGCCGAAGACGTGCACGTCGGTGACGGGCGAGTGCTTGAGACCCGTGTACACGTTGTCCGGGATCTCGGTGGGCAGCAGGTCGTCGGCGTGCTTCGAGAGCATGCGCGCGACGTCGAGCGCCACGTTGCCGTTGCCGATGACGGCGACCTCGCGGGCCTCGAGCGGCCAGTCGCGCGGGAAGTCGGGGTGCCCGTCGAACCAGTTGACGAAGTCGGCCGCGCCGTAGGAGCCCGGCAGGTCGATGCCGGGGATGTCGAGGTCGGCGTCGCGGATCGCGCCCGTGGAGAAGATGACGGCGTTGTAGTGCTTCTGCAGGTCGGCCAGGGTGATGTCGCGGCCGTAGTCGACGTTGCCGAAGATGCGGATGTCGCCGCGGTCGAGCACGTCGCGGAGGGCGCCGATGATGCCCTTGATGCGCGGGTGGTCGGGCGCGACGCCGTAGCGGACGAGGCCGTAGGGCGCGGGGAGCCGCTCGAAGAGGTCGATGGAGACGTCGAACTCCCTCTGGGCCTTCAGGATGATGTCGGCCGCGTAGATGCCCGCGGGCCCTGCGCCCACGATGGCCAGCCTGAGCTTGGTCACTGGTGTCCTCTTGTTCGTCGTCGTCGTCGTCCCGTGCCGGCCGTCGGGGCGTGGTGGTGCGGATCCCCGCGAGAGCCGGCGGGGACGAGCGGCAGCTAGCGCGTGCGCTCGACGATGGTGTCGGCGAAGCGCGTGAGCGCCTTCTTCACCGGGCCCTCGGGGAGCGGCGCCAGGGCGTCGACCGCCTCGGCGGCCCAGCGGTGGGCCTCCGCGATGGTGCGCGCGGTGACCTCGTGGTCGCGGAGCTCGGCGATGGCCGCGGTGAGGTCGGCCTCGGTCTCGGGCGTCTCCTCCTGCTCGACGTCGCGCTGGATGCGGGCGAGCAGCGCCGCCGCCTCCGGGTCGGTGGCCGCGAGGCGGGTCAGGTAGAGCAGCGGCAGCGTCGAGACGCCGGCGCGCAGGTCGGTGCCGGCGAGCTTGCCGGTCTCCTCGGGCTGGTCGGCGAGGTCGAGCACGTCGTCGACGAGCTGGAACGCCACGCCCGTGCGCTCGCCGAACGCGACGACGGCGGACTCGAGCTCGGGATCCGCGCCCGAGTAGATGACGCCCATCTGCGCGGCGCAGGCGATGAGGGAGCCGGTCTTGTCGGCGAGGACGTCGAGGTAGTGCTCGATGGGGTCCTGGCCGTCGCGCGGGCCGATGGTCTCGTGCAGCTGGCCGAGCACGAGGCGCTCGAAGGTGGCGGCCTGGAGGCGGATGGCCCGCGGGCCGAGGTCGGCGACGATCTTGCTGGCGCGCGCGAAGAGCAGGTCGCCCGCGAGGATCGCGATGGAGTTGCCCCAGACGGCCTGCGCGCTGGGGACGCCGCGGCGCATGTCCGCCTCGTCCATGACGTCGTCGTGGTACAGCGACGCGAGGTGCGTGATCTCGATGGCGACCGCCGCGTCGACCACGCGCTCCGTGTTGCCGTCGCCGAGCTGGGCGATGAGGAGCGCGAGCATCGGGCGCACGCGCTTGCCGCCCGCGTCGAGCAGGTAGCGCGTGGTGACGTCGGCCACGTCGTCGGCGAAGCGGACCTCCTGGAGCAGCTGCTCCTCGACGAGGGCGAGGCCGTCGTCGATGCTGCGGGCCATGCGCCGGTCGCCCGAGGACGCGAAGAGGCGCTCGGTGAGGCTGGCGTGGGCGGCGACGGAGGTGCCGCGCCGGGCGAGCGGGATGCTCGGACTCATGATGGGCGACCTTGTCTGTGGTGGGTCACGCGCCGGTCAGGACGCGGCGGGCCGGGGAGCAGCGGCGTGGCGGCCGACGGGCTTGACGCCGCGGTGCAGCGCGACGATCCCCGCAGTGAGGTTACGGTGCTCGACCGACGCGAATCCAGCCGAGCGCAGCCACGACGACAGCGTCTCCTGGTCGGGCCAGGCCTGGATCGACTCGTTGAGGTACTCGTACGCGCTGGCGTTCGAGCTCACGAGCTTCACGAGCGACGGCGCGACGGCCCTCATGTAGAGGTCGTACCCGCGGCGCACCAGCGGCACGGGCGGGGTGCTGAACTCGCAGATGACGATGCGGCCGCCGGGCTTGAGCACGCGGAGCAGCTCGTCGAGGCCCTTCTTCGGCTCGACGACGTTGCGCAGCCCGAAGGAGATGGTGACGGCGTCGAACGAGTCGTCGTCGAAGGGGAGGTCGGTGGCGTCCGCGTGGACGAACTCGATGCGCGGGTTGCCCGCGTGGCGGCGGCGGCCGACCTCGAGCATGCCCTCGGAGAAGTCGGCGGCGACGACGTGCGCCCCGGAGGCGGCGAGCGCCGCGCTCGAGGTGCCCGTGCCCGCGGCGAGGTCGAGGATCCGCTCGCCCGCGACCGGCGCGACGGCGCGCGTGGTGGCGACCCGCCAGAGCTGGTCGTTGCCGACCGAGAGGAGGGTGTTCGTGCGGTCGTACGCGCTCGACACCTCGTCGAACATCGCCGACACCTGGCCGGGCTTCTTGCTGAGGTCTGCGCGCATCACCTCGCCAGTCTATTCGGGCGCGCTGGGCACGCGGTGGGCGGCGGCCGGATGCCCAGGGGCCGAACAGGGGTCGGGGGCGGCGGGGGTCGCGGGCGGGCGCCGACGGGGGCGCCGGGCTCCCGGGGAGGCCCGGATCCCCGGCGGTAGGCTGGGATCCGTGACCGCCACCCGCGTCCGAGCGCTGCTCGTCGACACCACTCCCGTCGACTCCATCGCCCGGCTCGTCCCCCTCCTCGACGCCCGGCACCCGCTCCTGTGGCTGCGGCACGGATCCGGGATGGGCGGCATCGGCGAGGCGCTCCGGCTCGAGTTCACGGGCCCCGACCGCGTGCGCGACGCCGCCGCCGCGTGGCGCGAGGTGGCCGCGGCCGCGACCGTGACGGATCCGCTCGGCATCCCCGGCACGGGCCTCATCGCGTTCGGCGCCTTCGCGTTCGCGGACGACTCCGCGTCGACGAGCGTGCTCGTGGTGCCGCGCGTGGTCGTCGGGCGTCGCGACGGGGTGTCGTGGGTCACGCGGATCCGGCTGGCCGAGCAGGAGGATGACGACGTCGCCTCCCCCCTCGACGACCTGGCCGCGGGATCCGTCCCCGTACCCGAGCGCTCCGGCGCCGAGTACCGCCTGCACCTGCGCCCCGGATCCATGGGCCCCGACGACTACGAGGCCGCCGTCGCGAGCGCCGTCGCCACCATCGGGACGGGCGCGGTGCAGAAGGTCGTGCTCGCGCGCGACCTCGTCGGCCGGCTCCCCCTCGGCGGCGACCTCCGCCTCGCGCTCAGCCGCTTCGCGCTCGGCTACCCCGACTGCTGGACCTACGCGGTCGACGGCCTCATCGGCGCGAGCCCCGAGACGCTCGTGCGCGTCGGCGGCGGCACGGTCGGCGCGCGCGTCCTCGCCGGCACCGTCTCGCGCGGCGCGGACGCCCGGGCGGACGCCGCCGCGGCCGCGGGCCTCGCCGCGAGCCCGAAGGACAACGAGGAGCACGCCTTCGCCCGCGACAGCGTCCTCGACGCGCTGCGACCGCACAGCCGCGACCTCTCCACCACCGACGCGCCGTTCACGCTCAAGCTGCCGAACCTGTGGCACCTGGCGAGCGACGTCACGGGCACGTTGGGCGACGGATCCTCCTCGCTCGACCTCGTGGGCGCGCTGCACCCGACGGCCGCGGTCGCCGGGCACCCCACGGCTGCCGCCCTGTCGCTCATCGCCGAGCTCGAGCCCTTCGACCGCGGGCGCTACGCCGGGCCGGTGGGCTGGGTCGCGGCCGACGGCGACGGCGAGTGGGCCATCGCGCTGCGCGGCGCCCAGGTGGATCCGTCGGGCGCCATCGTCGCGCACGCGGGCGCGGGCATCGTCGCGGGATCGGACCCCGAGCGCGAGCGCGCCGAGACCGCGATGAAGTTCCGGCCGGTCGTGGAGGCGCTGGGCTAGGAGGGGTCCGCCTGATCGACGAGGATCACTCGCTCGTCCGACGCGTCGCAGCCGGTCCCCGTGGTCGACTCGGAAGATGACCGCATCCGACCGCGCCCTCGCCATCGACGGCCTCGTGAACGCCCGGGACCTCGGCGGTATCCGCCTCCGCTCCGGCGGCACGACCCCCACGGGTCTCCTCGCCCGCTGCGAGGACGCCGACCTCATCACCGACCAAGGGTGGGAGCGGCTCCGCGAGCTCGGCTTCCGCACGGTGCTCGACCTCCGTCAGCCCGGCGAGCGCGCCCGGGACAGGCACCCGCGACCCGACTGGATCCACGTGGCGCACGTCGACCTCGACGGCCTCGACGACCACCCGGACTTCTGGGTGCCCTTCTGGGACACGGGCCTCCACGGCACGCCCGTCTACTACCTGCCGCACCTCGCCGAGCTGCCGGACCGGGCCGGCGCCGCGCTGCGGACGATCGCGCACGCGCCCGCCGGCGGCGTCCTCTTCCACTGCGGCGCCGGGCGCGACCGCACGGGCCTGGTCGCGCTGCTCCTCCTCCTCGCGGTGGGCGCCGAGCCGGACGACATCGTCGACGACTACCTGGAGACGATCCGTCTCGGCCCGGAGCGCTCGGCGAACCAGGGCCAGCCCGACATGGAGCCGGCCATCGTGGCGTTCCTCGCCGAGCGCGGCACCACGAGCGAGGCGGCGTTCCGGGACGCGATGGCGGGCATCGACCTCCACGCGCTCTTCGACGCGGCCGGCCTCACGGAGTCCGAGCGGGACATCCTGCGGACGTGGCGGGGCGCCATCCCCGCCTGACGCCAGCGCCATCCGAGCGTGACGTCGGGCGGCGGATCCGACCGCTACCGGACCAGCGGCACCTCGATGAGCAGCGGCGCCTCGGACGCGGTCGTGAGCGCCGCCTCGAGCTCGCCGTGCGTCGCGGCGCGCAGGTGCGTCCAGCCGTAGGCGCGGGCGAGGGCCGCGAGGTCCACCCGCTGCGGCGTGAACATGACGCGGTCGATGGCGTCGGGCGCGGCCGTGCGCGACACCTCGAGGCCGTCGAAGATCGTGCCGCCGCCGTCGTTGCCGACGATGACCTGGATCCGGGGCACCCGTTCGCCCGTGCCGAGAAGCAGCGAGCCGACGTCGTGCAGGAGCGTGAGGTCGCCGACGAGGACGCGCGTGACGCCCGCGGCGGCCGTGCCGGATCCGGCCTGCGAGGCGAGCGCGACGCCGAGGCCCGTGGAGATGGTGCCGTCGATGCCGGCGAGCCCGCGGTTGGCGTGCACGCGCACGCGCTTGCCGGGGAGCGCGCGGTCGGCCTCGCGGATGAGGCGCGACGCCCCGAGCACGAGCCGGTCGTGCGGCCAGGTGGCCTGCCAGACGGCCCGCACCAGGCTGCGGCGCGTGACGTCGGCGCGCACCGCGGCGAGCTCGGCCTTCGCGAAGTCGCGGCGCTCCGCGGGCGTGGTGCCGGAGGGGACGCGCGGCGCGGACTCCGCGGCGGTGGCCGCGTCGAGGATCGCGCGGCTCTCGTGCACCCAGGTGCCGAGCCAGCGGCGGGCGTCGGCCGGATCCGCGGGCTCGCCGACCACGCGCACGGCGGCCGGGTGGGCGGTGACGCGATGGCGCGGGTCGTAGTCCTCGCCGCCGGTGGATCCGACGACGATCGCCTCCACGTCCTCGCGCCCCACGAGCAGCGGCACCTCGCGCGTGAGCGTGGGGTGCCCGAACACGATGACGCGCTCGACCCGGTCGCCGAAGCCGGGGCGCGCGAGCAGCTCGCGGAAGGAGACGACGAGGTTCGGGCCGAAGTGGGATCCGCTGGAGATCTCGGCGGCGAGCGGCCAGCCGCCGGCGCGGGCGAGCTCCTCGGCGGCCTCGCCCGCGGCGTGGCCGGCGACCACGAGCGTGCGCGGGCCGTGCGGGAGGTCGAGGACGTCGGCGGCGGGTGCGGGCGCGGCGGCGGCGGTGGCGTCGTCGGCGCGCGCCTCCGCGACGATCTCCGTCAGGTCCGGCACCGCGACGGACAGCGGATCCCGGAACGCCACGTTCACGTGCACGGGCGTCCGCTCGTCGCGGGCACGCCGGTACGCGTCGCGGGCGATCTCCGCATCGCGCGCCAGGTCGGCGTCGGTCCCCTCGGGCGCGGGCACGTCGACGCACGCCACCCGCTCGCCGAACATGCCCGGCTGGTGCGTGGTCTGGTTGCTCGCGATGCCGCGGAGCTCGGCGGGCCGGTCGGCCGTGAGCAGGAGCATCGGGACGCCCGAGTGCCACGCCTCGAGGACGGCCGGGTGCAGGTTCGCCACGGCGGTGCCGGACGTGGTGATGACGGGCGCGGGCCGCCCGGACTCCACGCCGAGGCCGAGCGCGAGGAACGCGGCGGCGCGCTCGTCGATGCGCACGTGCAGGCGCACGCCGTCGACGCGCTCCAGCTCGGCGGCGACGAGCGCGAGGGCCTGGGAGCGGGATCCGGGGCAGAGCACCACGTCGGTGACGCCCGCGCGGACGAGCGCCAGCAGCATCACGAGCGCGCGGTCGGTGGAGGGGTTGCCGGTGCGGGGCGGGGCGACGGCGGACGGGACGGGGAGGGGGCCGGCGGCGGTCACCGGGTCAGGAGTCCCGGCGACCCGGGGCACCGGGCGCGTCGTCGGCGTCGGGGCGGGGACGCGGGGCGGTACCCGTGCCGCCCGGCGCCGCGGGGCCGTCGGAGTCGGGAGCGGGCCCGTCGCTGTCGAGGTCGGCCAGCTCCTGCTCGAGGCGGCGGATGCGCTCCTGCTCCGAGCGCTCGCGGCCGAGGTTCGAGAGGAAGTCGGGGTCGTCGTCCGGACCGAGGCGACGGCCGGAGGAGCGGGCGAGGTCGGTGCGGTCCTTGCCGACGGTGAGCCAGAGGATGCCGCCGATGACGGGCACGAGGACGACCACGGCGATCCACGCGGGCTTCGGGAGGCCGCGCATGCGGGTCCGCGGCGTCATCGCGGTGTCCACGATGACGAAGACCGTGAAGAACACGATCACGACGGCGAGACCGATCAGCAGGCGGGGCATCTGTCGATGGTAGCTCCGCAACCGGGGAGGACGCCGGGCGTCCAGCGGGCGGGAAGGGCACGGGGGCTGTGCGCTCGGCGGGGGCCGCCCAGGCGCCCGACCTATGCTGGCCCGGTGAGTTCCCGTCGCTACTGGCTCGTCTACACCGTCGTCCGCGTCCTCCTGTTCGCCGTCCCGTTCGGCCTCGTGGTCGCGGTGAACGCCGACCTGTGGCCGCTGGCCGCGGTCATCGGCGCGGTGGTGTCGTTCTGCGGCTCCTACATCTTCCTCCGCACGCAGCGCGAGGCCATGGCGGCGGATCTCGCGGCCGTCGCCGCCGGGCGCCGCCGCCCGGTCGAGGACGACGACTCCGAGGACGCCGCCCTCGACGCCGCCGAGCGCCGCGCTGCCGGATCCACCTCCCCCGCCGCGTCCGTGGACGCCGCGAAGCCGCGCGCCGACGGCGAGGCCGAGCGCAGCTGACGCCTCCGCAGCGTCAGCCCGGATCGAGCGGCAGGTACGGGATCCAGGCGCCGCCGCTCGTGGGCGGGGAGTCGTCGCGGAGCGCGGGGCGCCGGGACCGCAGGGATGGCGCGAGCCGGTCGGCCTCGAGCAGCCGGTAGCGCTCGAGCGGCCGCGCGTCGGCGGCGGCGTCGGCGAGGGCCGCGAGGATCCGGGCGGGGGCGGCGCGCGCATCCGTCGCGGTGAGCGCCTGCCACCACGCGGTGAGCGTGTCGTCCAGCACGAGCACCGCGCGCGCGACGGCGGTCGTGCGGGAGCGGAGCATCAGCCCGATGCCCTCGACGAGCCCCACGTCGTAGGCGGGCTCGAGCGCCTCCGCCAGCCCGGCCGGGACGGCGGGACCGGGCACCGGCGCCTCCGGGCTCAGAACGCGAACGCCGCGCCGAGCCCCAGGCCGAACGTGAGGGCGGCCATGCTCGTGAGCTGCAGCGAGAGGATCAGCTCCTTCGGGGTGCGGCCGGTGCACGCGATGATCGCGGCCGGCAGCGCCAGCACGAGCGTGAAGAGGACCAGCAGCGCCTTCGGGTAGAAGAGGGAGAAGAAGACCACGACCGCATAGGCGATCGCGACCTCGATGCAGTAGACGATGCGCGAGCCGCGCGGGCCGAGCCGCACCGCGAGCGTGCGCTTGCCGACCTTGCCGTCCTGCTCGATGTCGCGGATGTTGTTGACCATGAGCACCGCGGCCGCGAACCCGCCGGCCGCGACGCCGCCGAGCCAGCCCTCGCCCGTGATCATGCCGATGAGGATGAACTGGGTGCCGGCCGTCGCGACCAGGCCGAAGAAGACGAAGACGACGACGTCGCCGAGGCCCGCGTAGCCGTAGGGGCGCTTCCCGCCGGTGTAGAAGTAGGCCGCGACGATCGCGACGGCGCCGACCGCGAGCAGCCACCAGTGGCCGGTGATCAGCACGATCGCGAGGCCCGCGACCGCGGCGAGGCCGAAGAACGCGAGCGCCACGGTGAGCACGGTGCGGGGCTTGGCGGCGCCGGATCCGGTGAGGCGGGCGGGGCCGACGCGCACGTCGTCGGTGCCGCGGACGCCGTCGGAGTAGTCGTTGGCGTAGTTGACGCCGATCTGCAGCAGCACCGCGACGGCGAGGCAGAGGAGCGCGAGGCCGAGGTCGACGCCCTCGTCGGGGCCGAGCGCGCGGGCCGCGCCCGCGCCGATCGCGACCGGGGCGACGGCGAGCGGGAGGGTGCGGATGCGGGCGCCGGAGATCCAGTCGCGCGCGGTGGCCTTCGGGGCCTTCGCCGGGTTCCCCGAGCGCGCCGTCGCGGGCGATCCCGGACGGGTCCGAGCGGGGTTCGAGGGGGCCGGGCGGGTGCGCTTCTTCTTCTGTGCCACGAGGGGCGATCCTACGCGTCGGCCGCCCGCGGGCGCTTCCGGGCGGTGCCCCGAGCGGCCGCCCGCGGGCGCTTCCGGGCGGTGCCCCGAGCGGCCGCCCGCACGCGGCGCCGGCTAGCGGCTGCCGCCCACCGGCGACGGCGCCCAGCCGTCCGCCGGGCAGTTCCAGCGCATGATCGCGTGGCGGCCGTGCTCGAAGCCGAGCTCGCTGAGCGTGGAGGTCGAGAGCGTGAGGATCCCGCCGGCCTCCGCGGGCAGGCCGACCCACGCGACGGCGAGCGCGCGGATCACGTGGGCGTGCGCGACGAGCAGCACGTCCTGGCCGGACTCGAGCACGGGCAGCACGCGCTCGAGCACCTCGAGCACGCGCGCGCGGACCTGGCCCGACGTCTCGCCGGGGGTGTCGCCCGCGGGCACGCCGTCGGTCCAGAGGTCCCAGTGGCCGCGCTCGGACTGGATGTCGGCGGTGGTGCGGCCCTCGTACGCGCCGTAGTCGAACTCGACCAGCCGGTCGTCGACCTCGGCCTGGTCGCCGTAGCCGATGAGCTCGGCCGTGCGCTGCGCACGCGACCGCGGGCTCGCGAGCACGAGGCCGAACTCCGTGCCGGCGAGCACGGCGCCGACCGCGCGGGCCTGCTCCTCGCCGGTCTCGGTGAGCGGGATGTCGGTCGTGCCGGTGTGGCGCCCGTTGACGCTCCACTCGGTCTGCCCGTGGCGCACCATGACGATGCGTCCGCGGACCTTCTCCTGCCACTCCGGGGTGCCGGGGATCTCGGCGCGCGCGATGGCGGCGTCCACCTCCGCGTACACGGGCGCGACGTCGTCGCGGGCGAGGCGCTTGGCGGTGGCGGGGTTCATGCCGGTCATGCGGGGGTCTCCTCCGTCGTCCGGGCGGGTGGCGGGCGACATCCGACCCTACTCCCGGGCGGATCCGCGGCCGGTGGGCGCCGGATCCGCGGGACGGCCGCGGCCGGGCTCAGTGCACGTGCTCCAGGAGGTCGAGCCCGACGATCCCGAGGGCGTCGCGCACCGCGAGCCGGGCCGGGAGGTCGGCGTCGTCGAAGTGCACCATGACGGCGTACGCGACCGCGCCGCGCGGCCCGCGGAGCACGCCCGCCTCGGCGCGCACGCCCGCGTCCACCCCGGTGCAGTCGACCACCACGATGCCGTGCTCGCCGCCGCGCTCGACCAGCGGGTCGAGCCCGAAGGACGCCGCCACGAGCGAGCGGTCGGTGTTGAGCGCGAGCCAGCCGACCACGCGCGTGCTCGTCTCCTCGTCCACGACCTCGCCGTGCACGAGGGAGGAGAAGAGCGAGGCGAGCTCGCGGGCGGATCCGACGGAGAGCTGCGGGGCGTCGTCCGGCCCCCGGGATCCGCGCGCCAGGTCGAGCAGGGCCGTGCGGCGGAGGCCGAGCGACTCCGCCCGGGCGCGCACGGCGCCGAGGCCCACGATCCGGAGCAGGGCGTTGGTGGCCGCGGCGTCGCCGGTGGCGCCGACGAGGGATCCGAGGTCGGTCGCGGGCAGCGACGGGACGACGAGGTGCCGCCAGAGTCCCGCGCTGCCGCCCTCGTCCTCGGGCCGGCGGTCGACGAGGTGCAGCGGCGAGAGGTCGCCCGAGGTCATGCGCGCCGACAGCTCGATGAGGAGGAGCACGCGCCCGAGGCCGGCGGCGGGCAGCGCGACATGGTCGTCGACCGCGAGCACGACCTCGCCCGTGTCGAGGTCGGTCGCGCGGGCGGCGACGCGCATGCCGTCGAGGGCGAGGCCGCCGAGCGCGCGGAAGGCGCTGCGGAACGCGGCCGCCGGCTCGTCGCCGCGATGCCGGGCCGGGCCCCCGCCGGCGTGGCGGGGGCCCAGGGCGTCGTCGCCCGGCACGTGCGTCGGATCCGTCATCGCCGGACGCGCGTCACCAGATGGTGACGCGGGCCTCCTCGTCGAGCCAGAGGCCGTCGCCCAGCTTCACGTCGAACGTCTCGTAGAACGCGTCGATGTTGCGGACGATCTGGTTGCAGCGGAACTCGTTCGGCGCGTGCGGGTCGATGGCGAGCAGGCGCATCACCTCGGCGTCGCGGCCCTTCTGCTGCCAGGCCTGCGCCCAGGAGAGGAAGAAGCGCTCGGCGCCCGTGAGGCCGTCGATGACCGGCGGCTCGGCGCCCTCGAGGGAGAGGAGGTACGCCTTCCACGCGATGGAGAGGCCGCCGAGGTCGCCGATGTTCTCGCCGATCGTGAGCGCCCCGTTCACGTGCGGGGCGTCGTCGGCCGTGAGCTGCGCGGGCACGAGCGCGTCGTACTGCTGGATCAGGGATGCGGTGCGCTCCTCGAACGCCGCGCGGTCGGCCGGGGTCCACCAGTCGGTGAGGCGGCCGTCGCCGTCGTAGCGCGAGCCCTGGTCGTCGAAGCCGTGGCCGATCTCGTGGCCGATGACCGCGCCGATCGCGCCGTAGTTCGCGGCCGGGTCGCGCGCCTCGTCGAAGAACGGGAACTGGAGGATCGCGGCCGGGAACACGATCTCGTTGAAGCCGGGGTTGTAGTACGCGTTGATGGTCTGCGGCGTCATGAACCACTCGTCGCGGTCGAGCGGGGCGCCGATCTTCGCGAGCTCGCGGCGCGTCTCGAAGCGGGCGGTCGCGCGCACGTTGCCCACGAGGTCCGTCGGGTCGATCTCGAGGGACGAGTAGTCGCGCCAGCGGTCGGGGAAGCCGATCTTCGGGGTGAACTTCTCGAGCTTCTCCAGCGCGCGCCCACGGGTCTCCGCGGTCATCCACTCGAGGCCGGAGATGGAGTCGCGGTACGCCTCCACGAGGTGGCCGACGAGCACGTCCATCTCGGCCTTGGAGGTGCGGGAGAAGTGGCGGTCCACGTAGATGCGGCCGATGGCCTCGCCCATGGCGCCCTCGACGAGCGAGACGCCGCGCTTCCAGCGCACGCGCTGCTCCGGCGCGCCCGTGAGCGTGCGGCCGTAGAAGTCGAAGGACGCCTCGGAGAACGCCTTCGGCAGCAGCGCCGCGTTCGAGCGGATGACCTGCCAGGCGAGCCAGTCGCGGAGCGCAGGGACCTCGGCCTCGGTCAGCAACGCGCCCAGGCCCTCGGCGAAGGACGGCTCGCGGAGCACGAGCTCGTCGAGCGCGGCGGCGGGCGCCGCGAAGGCGTCGCGCCAGACGTCGAGGTCGGCGCCGGCGGCCTGCGCCACGAGGTCGCGGAGCTCCGCCCAGGTGACGAGGTTGTAGGTGGCCTGGCTGTCGCGGGTGCGGACGTTGTCCCAGTGGACGGCGGCGACGCGGGTCTCCAGGTCGAGGATCCGGTCGGCGCGGCCCGCGGGGTCGTCCAGCTGCGCGAGGCCGAGCATCCGCTCGACGAAGGCGCGGTACGCGTCGCGGACGGCCGCGTGGCCCTCCTCGCGGTAGTAGCTCTCGTCGGGGAGGCCGATGCCGCCCTGCTCGACCTGCACGACGTAGCGCTCGGGGTCGCCCGGGTCGTTGTCGACGAAGAGGCCGAGGAGGCCGCTCACGTTCGTCTGCTCGAGGCGACCCAGGGTCGCGAGGAAGGACGGCACGTCGGTGACGGCGGCGGCCTGGTCGAGCTGGTCGCGGATCGGCTCGGTGCCGAGCGCCTCCACCCGCTCCTCGTCCATGAAGCTCGTGAAGAGGTCGCCGAAGCGGCGCTCCTCGGTGCCGGGCTCGGCGTCGACGGCCTCCTCGATGATCACCCGCACGGCCTCCTCGGCCGCCTCGGCGAGCTGGTGGAACGAGCCCCAGCGGGCCTTGTCGTCCGGGATTGCGGTGCGCTCGAGCCAGCGGCCGTTCACGTGGAGGTAGAGGTCGTCCTGCGGGCGCACCCCCTGGTCCAGCTCGTCGGTGCGGATCCCGGTCGGAGGTGTCTCGGCGCTCATGGGCACGAGCCTAGGGGCGTCGCCCGCGCGCGTCCCGGGAGCGGTGGAGCGGGACCGGCGGTCGAGCCGGTCCGCCGGAGCCCGGACCGGATCCGCCGCGCGAAACGCCACCGCAACACGGCGTCGGTACGCTCGCCGATCGGGGCGTCTCCCCACACACCCGCGCGAGAGCAGGCGATCATGGCCCGACAGATCTGGACCCTCCACGGCGACGGCAAGGCGGTCGAGACCTCCGCGGTCGTCGGCCCCGGCGAGCGCCTCACCTGGCCGCGCACCATCGGGCTCGGGCTGCAGCACGTCGTCGCGATGTTCGGCGCGACCTTCCTCGTGCCCGCGCTCACGGGGTTCCCGCCCACGACGACGCTGTTCTTCTCCGGGCTCGGCACGATCCTGTTCTTGGCTCTCACGAACAACCGGCTGCCCAGCTACCTCGGCTCGTCGTTCGCGTTCATCGCGCCGATCACCGCGGCGAACGCGGCCACGGCGGCCGGCGGCGGCGGGATCGGGGCGGCGCTCGCGGGCATCGTCGCGGTCGGCGTGATGCTCGCGGTCGTCGGCGGCATCGTGCAGCTCACCGGCACGGGCTGGATCGACGCGCTGCTCCCGCCCGTGGTCGCCGGCGCGATCGTGGCGCTCATCGGCTTCAACCTGGCGTCGGCCGCGCGCGACAACTTCGTGGTGGCGCCCGTGACGGCGACCATCACGCTCGCCGCCGTGATCCTCTCGACCGTGCTGTTCCGCGGGATCCTCGGCCGCCTCTCCATCGTGCTCGGCGTGGTCGTCGGGTACGCGGTGGCGGCGATCCGGCAGGAGATCGACTTCTCGAAGATCGAGGCGGCCGCGTGGATCGGCCTGCCCGAGTTCCACGCGCCCGAGATCACGCCGCAGTTCTGGTCGCTGCTGCCCGCGTTCCTGCCCGTCGTGCTCGTGCTCGTCGCGGAGAACGTGGGCCACATCCGGGGCGTCGCGCAGATGACCGACGGGTCGGTGAACAAGCTGACCGGCCGCGCGCTCCTGGCCGACGGCCTGGCGACCGTGCTCGCGGGCCTCGGCGGCGGATCCGGCACCACGACCTACGGCGAGAACATCGGCGTGATGGCCGCCACGCGCGTCTACTCGACCGCCGCCTACTGGGTCGCCGGCGGGTTCGCCGTGCTGCTCGGCCTCTCGCCCAAGGTCGGTGCGGTGATCAACACGATCCCGGCCGGCGTGCTCGGCGGCGTGACGACCGCGCTGTACGGCCTCATCGGGATCATCGGCGTGAAGATCTGGATGGACAACCGGGTGGACTTCTCGAAGCCCGTCAACCAGCTCACGGCGGCGACCGCGCTCATCGTCGCGATCGCGCCCTTCACCTTCACGCTCGGCAGCGTCTCGTTCAACGGCATCGCGCTCGGGACGGTCGCGGCGATCGTCGTCTACCACGTGATGAGCACGGTCGCGCGGCTGCGCGGCACCGACTGACCGCACGGGCGGCCCGCCCGCTCACGGCGGGGCGCCGACCGCGTGTCCTACCATCGCGGGAGCGCCGCCCGCCGGCCGGGCGTCCGCGCGCCGGGCTCCGGCCCCCGCGGGCCGCGTCCCCGTCCGCACCGACCGCAGGAGAACCACCCGACATGCACCCGCCTGCGCGCCGAGAGGGCGCCGCCCGGTGACCGCCGACGAGTCGCTCGCCGCGCACGCCGTGCGCCCGCCGGCCCGCGGCATCATGGCGCGCCCGTGGCTGGCGTTCGCGCTCTGCCACGTCTGGCTCGTCGCGCTCAACCTGATCGGGCCCACCTCCGCGCTCACCGACGTGACGAACGTCTACCGCGTCTGGATGCAGGAGGGGATGGCGGGCGGCGGCTGGGTCGGCGTCGACCTGCCGTGGGTGTACCCGATCCTCGCGGCCGTGCCCATGATCGTCTCCCTCGTCGGCGGCACCGCGTTCTACGGCACGGTGTGGCTCGCGCTGGTCACGCTGCTCGACGCCGCCGCGTTCGCGCTGCTCCTCCGCATCCGTCGCGGCCGCGGCCTCGCGCCCGCCGCGTGGTGGCTCGGCTTCCTGGTGGCGCTCGGGCCGATCTCGCTCGGCCGGATCGACGCGGTCACCGTGCCCCTCGCCCTCGCCGGCCTGCTCGTGCTCGCGACCCGGCCGGCCCTCGCCTCCGCGCTCCTCACGATCGGCGCGTGGGTGAAGGTGTGGCCGGCCGCCCTGCTGCTCACCGCCGTGATCGCCCGCCGCGGGCTCGCGCGCGGCACGGTCGTCATCACGGCGCTCGGCACGACGGCCGTGGTCGTGGCCGGATCCCTCGCCATCGGCAGCGGCGCGAACGTCCTCGGCTTCGTGGGCCAGCAGACCGGCCGCGGGCTCCAGGTCGAGTCGACCGCCGCGCTGTACCACCTGTGGCGCATCGTCGCGGGCGACGACCGGTACCGGGTGTACGACGACCTGGGCATCATCACGTTCCAGGTCGCGGGCCCCGGCGTGGACGCCGTCGCGGCCGCGCTCACGCCGATCATGGTGGGCGTCGTGCTCGTCGTGACGCTGCTCGGGATCCGCGCGCACCACCGCGGCGCCTCCCCCGCCGCGCTGATGGGGCCGCTGTCGCTCGCGCTCGTCGCCGCCCTCATCGTGACGAACAAGGTCGGCTCGCCGCAGTACGTGTCGTGGTTCGCCGTGCCGATCATCGTGATGCTCGTGCACGACCGCCACTCCCGCGGCACGGCCCTGGCGGCGCGCCTCGGGCTCGTCGTCGCCGCGCTCACGCAGCTCGTCTTCCCGTACGCCTACATGCTGCTCATCTACGTGGTGCCGGTGATGGTCGGGGTGATCACGCTGCGCGACCTCGGCGAGATCGCGCTGCTCGGCGTCGCCGTGATGCAGCTCGTGCGGCTGCGCGGCACGGCCGAGGACGGGCCGGCGCGGGTGCGGGCCGGACGCGTGGCGCGGGGGCGCGCATCGCACGGGCAGCCCGTCGCCGGTGCCCCCGCACCCGTGGCCGCCGCACCCGCGAGCGCCGCCGCCGCGCACGAGCTCAGCCCCTGGGGGCCGGCGCCCGCGGATCAGGAGACCGGGACCGCCTGACCGCCCGACGCCAGGTACCGCAGCCACCCGCCGTGCGCGCTGATGTCCGGCGCGCCCGCCACGTCGGTGCAGAGGAACCCGATCGCCTGCGAGCCGTCCTCGAGCTCCACCGGGCCGAGGGCCATGGGCCGGACCATGCCGGCGAGGAACGCGGCGAGGCCGGCGCGCGTGAGGGTCCACGCCTCGCCCGCGAGCGGCACGCCGTCGCCGTCGGGCGCCGGGGTCACGCCGGGTCGCGCGGGCTCGCCCGGGAGGTGCGCCATGCGGTACGCCGCGCTCGTGCGGACGTCGCGGGAGAAGCGCGCGCCGAGCTCGCCGAGCTGGCGGTGCAGCGGCTGGCCGCCGAGGTGCGCGCCGAACACGACCACGTCGACCGCGTCGGTCGGCAGGAGCGCGGGCCGCGCCGGGTCGCCCGTGATCCGGCCAGCGAGGTCGAGCACGACCTGGTCGGCGAACCCGGGCGCGACGAGGCTGACGCCGAACGGGGATCCGTCCGCCTCGCCCGCGGGCACGGCGACCGCGCACAGGTCGAAGAGGTTCACGAAGTTCGTGTACGTGCCGAGCCGGGCGTTCACGGCGACCGGCTCGGCGGCGACCTCGGCGAGCGTCGGGTGCTCGGTGGTCGTCGGCATCAGGAGCGCGTCGATCCCGCGGCGGGCGTCGCCCGGGGCGTCGAACACCGCGCACGCGGCGACGCGCAGGCGCTCGAGGAGCGCGCGGTCCTCCACGAGCCGGTGCGCGGGGATCCCGAGCGCGGCGCGCACGATGCCGGCGACGGTCGGATCGAGGTCCGGCGCGTCCTCGAGCACCGACGGCCCCGCCGCCTCGCACCGCTCGGCCACGAGCGCGCCCTCGTAGAGGAGGAGCGCGGCGCGGAGGAACGGCCCGAGCTCGACCGTCTCGACGACGGCGCCGGAGTCGCGCATCCGCTCGACCGCCTCGTGGAACGCCGCGCGGGCGGCGGGCGAGAGCGGCGCGAGGTCGTGCTCGGCGGGCACGCCGACGACGGGGACGCCGCGCGGCGCGAGCCGGGTGGTGGACGGCCAGTCGCGGCTGGCGGGATCCGCCGGGTCGGGCCCGACCATCTCGGCGAGCGCGCGCTGGGCCGTCGCGAGGTCCGCGGCGAGCACGCTCACGGTGTCGTAGGAGCGGCAGGCGGGGACGACGCCCGTGGTGGGCACGAGGCCGAGGGTCGGCTTGATCCCGACGAGGCCGTGCAGGGCCGCGGGCACGCGTCCGGATCCGGCGGTGTCCGTGCCGAGCGCCACGTCGACGAGGCCCAGCGCGACGGCGACCGCGGAGCCCGAGCTGGATCCGCCCGAGATGCGGTCCGGACGGGTCGCGTGCCGCACGGCGCCGTAGGGGCTGCGCGTGCCGACGAGGCCGGTGGCGAACTGGTCGAGGTTGGTCTTGCCGATCACGAGGGCGCCGGCCTCCCGGAGCCGGGCGACGGCGGGCGCGTCGACCTCGGGCACGGTGGCGGCGGACGGGCACGCGGCGGTCGTCGGCATCCCGGCGACGTCGATGTTGTCCTTGACGGCGACGAGCCAGCCCGCGAGCGGCAGCGATCCCGCCGAGGCGCGGGCGATGCGCGCGTCGAGCTCGGCGGCGCGGGCGAGGGCGTCCGCGGGGTCGAGCAGCGTGATCCACACCTCGGGCCGGTCGACCTCCGCGATGCGCGCGTAGGCGGCGCGCACGCGGTCGACGACGGAGGCGGATCCGACGGGCGGCAGCGCGGTCGTGGCGCCGGCGACGCCGATCCCGCGGCTCACGCGCGGGCCTCCGCCGGTGCGGCGGCCGCGGTCGCGGAGCCGGCCTCGGCACCGACGCCGGCATCGGCCCCGGCGAGCGCCGCGAGCACGTCGTCCGACGACGCGACCGCGCCGAACACGCCGCCCTGCATCGTGACCATCCGGAGCGCCGCGTCGTGGTTCGCCGGATCCGTGGCGCCCGTGCAGTCGGAGAGCACCAGGCACTCGTAGCCGCGGTCGTTCGCCTCGCGCATGGTCGTGGAGACGCAGACGTCGGTGGTGATGCCCGTGAGGATCAGCCGGTCGATGCCGCGCGCCCGGAGCACGAGGTCGAGGTCGGTGGCGTAGAACGCGCCCTTGCCGGGCTTGTCGATGACGGGCTCGCCGGGGAGCGGGGCCACCTCGGGGACGATCTCCCAGCCGGGTTCGCCGCGCACGAGGATCCGCCCGCACGGGCCGACGCTGCCGATCTCGGCGCCCGCGCGCTCGGAGCGCCAGCGCTTGTTCGCGGGCAGGTCGGAGAGGTCGGGCCGGTGGCCCTCGCGGGTGTGGATCACGGTCATGCCGAGCGCGCGCACGCGCTCCAGCAGGCGGGCGGTGGGCGCGAGGCCGGCGCGGGTGAGGGCGAGGTCGTAGCCCATGCGGTCGACGTAGCCGCCGACGCCGCAGAAGTCGACCTGCCAGTCGATGCAGACCACGGCGGTGCGCGCCACGTCGACGGCGCCGTCGTAGGGCCAGGCGTACGGATCCGACGCCACGGCCGTGGTGCCGGCGACCGGCGTGGTGCCGATGACGGCAGTGGTGCCGATGACCGCCGTGGCGAGGTGCGCGATGCTCACGAGCGCGCCTCCCCCGCCTCGACGGCCGCGCCGAGCGGGGCGCGCACGCGTCCCAGCGCGTCGGCGGCGACGAGCGCCACCGCGGCGACCACCAGGCCGACGACGGCCGTGGACAGGAAGTCGGCGTAGGCGTGGGCCACGAGCGCGGCACCGGCGCCGACGACCCAGGCGACGAACGCGGGCGCCCGCCACGGGCCGCGCGCGGCACCGGATGCGCTGACGGATGCGGACGCGGATGCCGCCGCCCGCCGCGGCGCGAGCAGCAGCTGGTCGACGATGAGCACCGCGCCGATGGGCGGCACGATCACCCCGAGCAGGTTCAGCCACACCTCGAAGTAGGTCCAGATGCCGGCGACCGCGAGCACCACGCCGAGCGCGCCGAGCACGAGCGTCGTGCGGCGCATCCGCATGCCGGTGAGCTGGCTCCAGCCGACCGCGCCGTTGTAGAGGCAGTGGGCGCACACGGATCCGAGGTTCACGACCACGAACAGCACGGCGAGCGGTACGAGCGCGCCGCCCTGCGCCACGAGGATGCCGAGGAAGTCGCCGCCCGCGGTGCCCGGGTCGGTCGCGCCGCCGAGGGCGACGATGAGGCCACCGACCACGAGCGCGATCGCGTTGCCGAACGGGAACGCCGCGAGCGACGCGAGCACGGCCTGCCGGCCCGAGCGCGCCCAGCGGGTGAAGTCGGCGGTCATGGTGCCGGAGTCGGCGAACAGCGCGACGACGAGGGTGACGGCCGCGCCGAAGCTCAGCGCGCCCGCCCCGCCGGCCGGCGCCGACTGCAGCTCCGCGCCCGGCCGGGTCGCGACGATCGCGATGGCGACGGCCCCGAGCACGAGGTAGAGGGGAGCGGCGATGACGCCGATCCAGGACAGCGCGCGGATGCCGAGCAGCGTCACCGCGACGAACAGGATCCCGGCGACGAGCGTCGTCGCCGTCTGGTCCCAGCCGAGGGAGCCGTGCAGCGTGGACCCGGTGAGCCCGGTCTGGAACGCGAACCAGCCGATGACCACCGTGGCGAGGAACGCCGCCGGGACGACGTAGCCCTTCGCGCCGAACGTGCGCATCGCCATGAGCGCGAAGCTCTCGCCGCTGCGGCCCGCGAGGTAGCTCAGCGCGCCGACGTAGACCATGAGCACGAGCGTGCCGACCGCGATGGCGCCCATGCCCGCCCAGAACCCGAGCGAGTGCACGACGAGGCCGCCGAAGACCGCACAGGTGAGGATCATGGGGAAGCCCAGCCAGACGGCCGCGACCGACGACGTGCGGCGACGCGCGTGCGGGGGCACGGGCTCCGACTCGTACTCCGAGAAGACGGGGCGGTCGGCGGGATCCGGGGCGGCGGGGTCGGCGTGGCGCGCGACCGGCGGGGCGGCGGGGAGCGACATGGGTTCTCCTGGGATCGGGTGGCGCCGGCGGGGGATCCGGCTGGGTCCTATAGGAACAGCCCGGCCGCACACGCGCGTTTCGCCTGTGTTTCCGGGATGTGAAACACGTCTGGGTGGTGGCGTGACGGCGGATCCTATAATCGAGCGCATGCCCGCTCCCGCCCCGGTCCCCTCTCGCGTCGGCGCCGCGGAGCGCGTGCGGGTGCTGCTCGAGGAGGAGATCCTCGGCGGCGTGCTCGCCCCCGGCTCCCGCGTCAAGGCCGACGACATCGCCCGCCGCACGGGCACCAGCCACATCCCGGTGCGCGAGGCGCTCCGGGCGCTCGAGGCCGACGGCTGGGTCGTGCACCGGCCGCACGAGGGCGCGTCGGTGCGGCCGCGCATGCTGTCCGAGCTGGTCGACCTGTTCGAGGCGCGCGCGCTCGTGGAGCCGCAGACCGTGGAGCTCGCCGCCCAGCGCCGCACGGCCGACGACCTCCGCGAGCTCGAGCGCGTGCTCCGCCTGCAGGAGCGCACCTCGGATCCGGCCGACCTCGCCCGCCTCAACCACGACTTCCACGTCGCCCTCGCGCGGGCCTCGCAGAACAGCACGCTCGCCTCCGTCGTCGAGTCGATGTCGAAGCGCGTGCGCTTCCACTACCTGCCCACGGCGAGCGCGCGACGTCCGGACTCGCTGGCCGACCACCGCGAGCTCGTCGCCCTCCTCGAGCGGCGCGAGGGCGCCCGAGCGGCGGATCTCGCGCGCCGCCACATCGACGCCACGCGCGTCGACGCGTGCGCGGCCCTCGAGGCGCTCACGCGCGCGGAGGAGGCGGCGGCGGCGGGCTAGGGATCAGAGCCCGAGCAGCCGCTCCAGCGCCGGGTCCTCGAGGGAGTCGAGCACGAGGTCGGCGCCCGCGTCGCGGAGCTCGTCCGCGGAGTAGTGCCCGCTCGCGACGCCCACGGCGGTCGCCCCCGCGTCGTGCGCGGAGGTGATGTCGTTCGGTGTGTCGCCGACGACGAGCACCTCCTCGCGCCGGGGCTCGGCGCCGCGGAGCGTACCGGCGGTCGCGATGGCGCGGCGCACGACGTCGACGCGGTCGGGAGAGTCGGATCCGTACGCGCCGAACACGAAGAACCGGCCCAGCCGGGCGGGCTCCATCTTCGTGCGGGCGGCGCCCTCCATCGCGCCCGAGACGACGCCGAGCACGACGCCCGCGTCGGCGAGTCGGTCGAGCAGCGCCTCCGCGCCGTCGAGCACGCGGTAGCCCTCGGAGACGCGGATGTCGTCGGCGAGGTGCCGCAGGTACGACGCGTAGAGGCGCGCGAGCTCGGCGGGCTCGGGATCCCGGCCCATCACGCCGCGGAACGTCGCGGCGCCGACCTGCGGATCCGTCTCGCCGGCCGACGAGTGCTCGCCGATGTCGGCCTCCACGTCGTGCAGGTCGCGGAACGCCATGGCCCAGCTGCGGGCGCCGGAGCCGCCCGTGTGGATCAGGGTCTCGTCGATGTCGAAGAGCACGGCGGGCGGGATGGAGGAGGAGTCGGCCATGGATCCATCGTGCTCCGGCCCGCCTCCGAGCGAGCGGTGCGGGACGGGCGGCGGCGCGGGGCGGCGACCGCGGCGGCGCGCGACGGGCCCGCCGGGATCAGGACGACCGGCGCGTGCGCATCCGCTCGGTCGTCCGCGCGATGACGCGCAGGCTGTCGATGAGCGTCGCGATCTGGGCGCGGCTGAGGTCGGCGAGCACCTCGTCCTCGTCGGCGACGAGGCGGCGCATCGCCCGGTCGACGCGCTCGATGCCGAACGGCGTGAGCACGACCAGCCGACTGCGGCCGCCCGATGGATCCTCCTCGCGCGTGATGAAGGAGCGCGCGGTCAGCCGGTTGACCCGGTGCACGAGGCTGCCCGTGTCGGTGCCGAGCCGCTCGGCGAGCGCGGCGCGCGTGAGGCCCGCGTCGCCCTGCTGGCGGAGGATGGAGAGGAACTCGAACTCGCTCGTCGTGAGGCCCTCTGCGGCGAACGCGCCCTCGCGGATCCGCTGCATCTGCGGGAGCAGGCGCCGGAGCCTCGACACCACGTCGAGCGGCGCGAAGTCGACGTCGGGCAGGGCGGCACCCCACGCGTCGATCACCAGGTCGACGTCGTCGTCATCCTTCATCGGGACTCCCACCGTCGCGTCTACGGTACCTGGGCCGCGGCGCGACGCGGTACCACCGGCCGCTGACTGACGTGGTGATAAAGACTTCGTGGGGCACGCCATACGACAAAGCATAATTTTTTACGTAGTTAAGGCCCGCAGGGCGCTCGCTCTGACCACTGAATAGATCCCCTTGGGAAGGCAGGCCGGATTAGCCAACTTAGCGTCGAAAAAGCACTAAGACCTTAGAGGTTCGGCAAGCTCATCTTCGCCTCCTTCCGGCGTGTGCTCAGCACCGGCAGCCGCCGATGCCTTATCGCGTGCTCTGGCCGCCCGCCGGACGCCGCGAAGAAGAGGCCAAGTGAGCATATAGGACGGCGCAAGCTCACCGTCGCGAATCATTCGATCGGTAAGCTCTAGAGCATCTTCGGTTTGATCAAGTAATGCCATTTTAGCTAGTTTAAATGCGTTGGCCTTGGATGACACGGAAAATTGTTCAACTTCGGCTTGAACTGAATCAAAGTCACCAAGTTCCTTAGCCGCGATCCAGCCGTTAATTTGGAGCACGAGTGCGCTGTATTCACCACTTTCCCCCTTCAAGGAGGACAAGGGGGCAGCGCGAACAATTTGTCGGACTAGATCAAAGCGACGCTCTTGCAAAAGGTACATTGTGCGATTTGTAAGCGCGTCCAGTGTTCGCGTTGCCTGAACCTTTTCGGGGTTGAGTTTCACACCTAGTGCCCAGATCAGGCTATAAGCAACGAGATATAAGGTGTCTGCTGCTCGACCGAGATATTCAGAATCGACAGTTAGATCATCGTGTAGCTGAGTGCTTGGCTTGAAATCAGAAAGCTGATCAAGGTATTGCTGGGAAGCATGGCCAGCATTGTGGGCTACGCAATGGCGACGCTGGACCGCCTCTACGGCAGCGAATGAGCGCGCGGTTTTAATCTCAGGGATAGCAAACTTATTCTCAAAGAATTTTACCCAGTCGAGCATGGATCCGCGAAGCAGGTCTTCAACAATGTCGTCTACAAGAGAGTCGCGCACTTCGTGAATAGTTTCAAGTTTAGATACGTCTGCCCAGCGGATGGTTCTGTCGCCCTGGTCAAGAGCACCGGGGCGTACTTCAAAGCACGCCCTAGCGAGTTGGTTGATAAACATCTCCAACTCAGCGACAAGAATCATGAGCAAGGAAGCGTGGAGAAAACTAGGCCCGAGTGACGGACGGCGGGCATGGACAACGGCACTGATGTAGGTTTGCGCCACTCCCTCCGGAAGCTCTCGCTCAAGTTCTACCAACGCTTCATTAATTGCAGTTTCTCGTTCGTTGTCCTCCTCGTCCGCAGGCCCGTCAAGCGTTTCCACAATTCGCAAATAGTCGTCTAAAGCGTTTTCGTTAACCTCGGCCAACTCATGTTCGATCCAACGCTTGGCGCGAACTTTTGCGTTATCGAGATCTGCTTCTCGCGCATCGAAATACTCTGACATTCGCAACAGCTCCGATTGCCGGTTGCTGAGAGTGGATAAAAGAACAATTAGTCGAGCTGAAAAGGCTTCCCCTGGGGGAAGTGGAGCACTGACGGTTTCCTTTTCCGCGGAGGCAGGAGCGTCTACTTTATCGCTGGTCACCGCTTCGGCGGGGTCGCCTGGCTGCCTCTCGGGTTCAGTACTCATACCCGCACGCTAGCGCGAGTCATGCTCGAGAAAAAAGTGCCCCAAGCAGGGGTGTTGCATGAGGCAGTCCGTGCAGTATTTGACCGGCGATCGAGACAGTTCGATGTCGCGGTTGGTGGATCTGCCGGCGTCCTCCGGCAGGATGTGCGCATGACCCGGCCACTCGCGCTGCCGCACCGCCCGCTCCTCCTCGACGGCGGCCTCGGCACGCTGCTGGAGGCGCGCGGGCACGACCTGTCGGATCCGCTGTGGAGCGCGCGCGTGCTCGCCGACGAGCCCGGGGCGATCCGCGCGGCGCACGCCGAGTTCTTCCGCGCGGGGGCGGACGTGGCGATCACCGCCTCGTACCAGGTGGGGTTCGCGGCGTTCGCGGCGCGCGGTCTCTCGCACGCCGACACCGAGGCGCTGCTGCGCGCGAGCGTGACGCTGGCGGCCGAGGCCCGCGACGAGGTGGCGCGCGAGGATCCGCCGGGCGCCACGCGCGAGCGGTGGGTCGCCGCGTCCGTCGGCCCGCTCGGCGCGACGCTCGGCGACGGCTCCGAGTACCGCGGATCCACCGGCCTCACCCGCGCGGAGCTCCGCCGCTGCCACGCGCCGCGGTTCGCCGTGCTCGCCGACGCGGGCGCCGACCTGCTCGCGTGCGAGACCGTCCCGAGCCTCGACGAGGGCCGCGCGCTGGTGGACCTCGCGCGCGGCTCGGGCGCGTCCGCGTGGCTCGCCTTCACCATCGAGGGCGGCCGGCTGCGGTCGGGCGAGCCGATGGCCGAGGGGTTCCGGCTCGCGGAGGAGGCCGACGAGATCGTGGCCGTCGGGATCAACTGCGCGCACCCCGAGGAGGTGCCGGCCGCGATCGCCGCGGCCCGGAGCGTGACCGACCGACCCGTGGTCGTCTACCCGAACTCCGGCGAGCGCTGGGACGCGGTCGCGCGCGGCTGGCGCGGCGACCCGGGCGTGCCGGACGCGCGCGCCTGGATCGACGCGGGCGCGACGCTCGTCGGCGGCTGCTGCCGGGTGGGCCCCGACGCGATCCGGTCGATGCAGGACGCGCTCGGCTGAGGGGCCGCACCCGCGCACGACGACGGCCCGCCCCCGGCGTGGGGACGGGCCGTCGTCGCGTGCGGAGCCGTGCGGATCCGCCTCGGGCGCGGATCCGGGCGGGTCAGGCGCCCGCGACCGCCTGGCGGAGGCCGTCGGCGAGCGACGTGGTGGGGCGGCCGAGGAGGCGCGCCATGTCGCCGGTCTCGTCGTCGAGCTGGCCGGCGGCCGTGGCCGCGTCGAGGCCCACGAGGAAGCCGATCGTGCCCTCGTCGAGGCCGGCCTCGCCCAGGATCCGGGCGTGCTCCTCGGAGGAGACGCGGGAGACGGGGACGGGCTGGCCCGTGATGCCGGAGATCGCCTCGGCGAGCTCGTCCTGCGTCCAGCGCTCGTCGCCCGCGAGCTCCAGGGTCTGCCCGGCGAGCGAGTCGTCGAGGGCCGCGACCGCGGTGGCCTCGGCGAAGTCGGCGATGGTGGCGCTCGCGACGCGGCCGTCGCCGGCGCTCGTGAGGAGGCCGCCGGACTGCGTCACGGAGTCGACCGTGCCGGCGTAGTTCTCGGTGTACCAGCCGTTGCGGAGGAGCGTGACGGGCACGCCGGACGCGGCGAGCACCTCCTCGGTGGCCTTGTGCTCGCCCGCGATGAACAGCTCGGTCGTGCTCGCGCGGAGGACGCTCGTGTAGAGGATCCGGCCGACGCCCGCGGCCTTCGCGGCCTCGATGACGGTGGTGTGCTGCGGCACGCGCTGGCCGACCTCGCTGCCGGAGACGAGCACGAGGGTGTCGCCGGGCTGGATCGCGGCCTTCACGCTCTCGGCGTCCGTGTACTCGAGGCGCGCGGTGCGGACGCCCTGCGCGGCGAGGTCGGCGAGGGCCTCGGGGCGGCGCGCGGTGGCGAGCACGTCGGAGGCGGAGGCGCCGCGGGCGAGGAGGGACGCGACGATGCGCGATCCGAGGCGGCCGGTGGCGGCGGTGACGACGATGGTCATGGGGTGCCTTTCGAGTCAGGGGACGAGCGGTACGCCGGGGTCAACGACTCCGTCGCCGAGTACCTTCCCACAGTGGGGTACCCACCTTCTGGTAAGTTGTCTGATGTGACGCAGATGAGCTTCCGGGTGACCCGCGACCGACCCGGCGTGACCGAGGGCCGCTACCCCGCGAACTGCCCGTCGCGCACCCTGCTCGACCACATCACGAGCAAGTGGGGCGTGCTCGTCCTCCTCGCGCTCGGGGAGCGGTCGCGCCGCTGGGGCGAGCTGCGCCGCGAGGTCGAGGGCATCAGCGAGAAGATGCTGGCCTCCACGCTGCGCACGCTCGCCGACGACGGGCTCGTGATCCGCGAGGCCCAGCCCACCATCCCGCCGCGCGTCGACTACCGGCTCACCGAGCTCGGCCACGAGTTGAGCGCCCGGCTCGTGCCGCTCATGGACCTGGTCATGGACGTCACCGAGGACACGTCGCCGCTGGCCTCCCGCCGACCCTAGGCTGGATCCGGCAGCCCGCGAACCGGCGCCGACCCGTCCGCGCCACGGCGCCACCCGGCCAGGAAGAGACCGACGATGCCCTCCCCGTCCGCGCCGACGACGTCGCGCACGTCCACCCCGAGCCGCGAGGTCCGCCGCGCGCGCGTCGCGGTCGCGGTCCTCTTCTTCACCAACGGCGCGATCTTCGCGAACCTGCTGCCCCGCTACCCGTCGATCAAGGCGGAGCTCGGGCTGACCAACGTGGAGTTCGGCGCCGCGGTCGCCGCGTCCCCGCTCGGCGCGCTCATCGCCGGGCTCGCCGCGGGCGTCCTCATCCGCCGGTACCGGTCGGCGCGGGTCGCGGTCGCCGCGACCGTGGTGGCCTCGGTCGGGATCCTGCTGGCCGGCCTCGCGCCCGGCTGGCTCGTGCTCGCGATGGCGCTGTTCCTCGCCGGCGCCATGGACGCGATCACCGACGTCGCCCAGAACTCGCACGCGCTGCGCGTGCAGCGGCTCTACGGCCGGTCGATCAACAACTCCTTCCACGCCGTCTGGTCCGTCGGCGCGGTGGCGGGCGGGATCATGGGCGCCGCGGCCGCGCAGGCGGGGCTGCCGCTGATCGTGCACCTCTCGATCTCCGCCGTCGTCTTCAGCGCGCTGGCCGTGCTGTCCCTCCTGTGGCTGCTGAAGGGACCGGAGCCGGAACCCGGCGAGGGCGGCGCGGCGCACGCGCACGCGCCCGCCCCCGTCGTGGACGCCGAGGACGGCGTCGTGCGCGGCGCCTCCCCGCGCGCGCTCGGCCTCGTCGCCCGGTACGGCGTGCTGCTCGCGCTGGTGGTCATCGCGTCCGGCGGCGCCATCGTCGAGGACTCCGGCAGCACCTGGTCGGCCATCTACCTCTCCCGCGACCTCGGCGCCTCCGCCTTCGTCGCGGGCCTCGGCTTCATCTCCCTGCAGGGCATGCAGTTCGTCGGCCGGATGCTCGGCGACCGCATGGTCGACCGCTTCGGCCAGCGCGCCATCGCCCGGCTCGGCGGCGTCCTCGTGCTCGCGGGCATGGGCGGCGCGCTCGCGTTCCCCGGCGTCGTCGGCACGATCGTCGGGTTCGGCGTCGCGGGCTTCGGCGTCGCGACCCTGATCCCCGCGGCCATGCAGGCCGCCGACGAGCTACCCGGGTTCAAGCCCGGCACCGGCCTCACGATCGTCGGCTGGCTCCTGCGCGTCGGCTTCCTCGTGTCGCCGCCCATCGTCGGCGCCATCGCGGACGCGTCGTCGCTGCGCTTCGGGCTGATCTTCGTGCCGGCGGCCGGGCTCCTCGTGCTCGTCTTCTCCCGCGTGCTCGCGACGCGGCGGCCGCACCCGCCGGCGCAGGCGGCACCGGGGGCCGTCGCCTCCTCCTAGGGCGCGGGCGGGCGGATCCGCTCACGGGCTCCTGCGAGTGCGGGCGCGCCGCCCGGGCGCCGCGGGAGAGTGGGCGCACACCCGCCACCCGAGAGGATCGCCATGTCCACCGACCTGCCCGGAGGGCTCTTCCCCCTCGCCCACGACCTCACCGTCACGCGCTTCGGCTACGGCGCCATGCAGCTCGCGGGGCCGAAGGTGTTCGGGCCGCCCGCGGATCCCGACGCCGCCCGCGCCGTGCTGCGCGAGGCCGTCGCGCTCGGCATCACCCACATCGACACCGCGGACTTCTACGGGCCCGGCCACACGAACGCGCTCATCGAGGAGGCGCTGTTCCCGTACCCGGAGCGCCTCCACATCGTCACGAAGGTCGGATCCCTGCGCGACGAGAAGGGCCGCTGGCCGCAGGCGCTCTCCCCCGCCGAGCTCCGCCAGGCCGTCTACGACAACCTCACGCACCTCACGCTCGACGTGCTCGACGTCGTGAACCTCCGCGTCGGCGCGTTCGACAGCCCCACCGACGGATCCCTCGAGGAGCCGTTCACGGCGCTGGCCGAGCTGCAGCGGGAGGGCCTCATCCGGCACCTCGGCGTGAGCAACGTCAGCCCCGCGCAGGTGGCCGAGGCCCGCGGGATCGCGCCGATCGTCTCCGTGCAGAACCACTACAACCTCGCGCGCCGCGACGACGACGCGCTCATCGACGAGCTGGCCGCCGACGGCATCGCCTACGTGCCGTACTTCCCGCTCGGCGGGTTCTCGCCGCTGCAGTCGGAGACGCTGTCGCGCGTCGCCGCCGACCTCGGCTCGGCCCCGCTGCCGGTCGCGCTCGCCTGGCTCCTGCAGCGGTCGCCGAACGTGCTCGTCATCGCGGGCACGTCGTCGGTGGCGCACCTGCGCGAGAACGTGGCGGGGGCCCGGATCCGTCTGCCGGAGGAGGCGCTCGCGGAGCTGGAGGGGATCGGCGGCTGAGGGCGGCGGCGGTCGGCGCGGCGGCCGCGTCAGCTCGCGGTGGCCCGCTCCGCCGCCTCGGCCGCGGCGTCCGCCACCCGCCGCAGCGCCGCCAGCACCACGCGAACCGGCGCCTGCGCGAGCGCGTCCGGCCGGGCGAGCACGTCGACGTGGCGCACGAGGGTCGCGCCGACGACCGGCCGCAGCACCATCCCGTCGACCGCGAGCGGGGCCGCGGTCGTGCGCGGCATCACGGCGATGGCGTCGCCCGTCCGCACGATCTGCGCCGCCACCGAGAACTCGTTGACGCGGTGCACGATGCGCGGCGCCTGCCCGATCAGCGCGCCGAGGTGGTCGAGCACGCCCGCGAGCGGGAACCCGGCGTGGGTGGAGATCCACCGCTCGTCGCGCAGCATCTCCGGCGTGATGCCCGCGGACGACGCGAGCGGATGCCCGGCGGGCAGCGCGACGTCGAGCGGCTCGAGCAGGAGCGGCACGACCACGAGCCGGGCGGTCGGCCACGGCGGATCGTGCGGGAGGCGGTGCGCGACGACGAGGTCGTGATCCGCGGTGAGGCCCGCGAAGTCCCCCTGCGCCACGTCGGCGTCCGCGAGCGCGACGCGCGTGCCCGTGCCCGCGCCGGCCAGCTCGGCGAGCAGCGGCCCGAAGAGCGCGAGCCCGGCGCTGTGGAACGCGGACACGCGGACGGCCCGGTCGTCCTGCGCGAGGAAGGACCCGACGGCGTCGCGGGCGGCGGCGAGCGCCTCGTCCACGCGCGTCGACGCCGCGGCGAGCGCCTCCCCCGCTTCCGTGAGCACCAGGCGCCGTCCGCGCTTGACGGTCAGCGGCACGGGCACGCCGGCCTGCAGCGCGGCGAGCTGCTGCGAGACGGCGGACGCGCTCACGTGCATCGCGACCGCCACGGCCGCGACGCTGCCCCGGTCGCCGAGCTCGCGGAGGAGGCGGAGGCGAGCGGGATCCATGCTGCACTGTCTCACGCATGAGCCATGGCTAACGCATCGATGAAGACGATGCCCGTCGATCTTCCGGGTCGCCTGCCGGACAGTGAGGGCATGGCATCCCGCATCCGCCCCGCACCCGTCGTCGACCTGCTGCTCCTGGCGGTCGCGGCCGTGTGGGGCGCGAGCTTCCTCGCGGCCAAGGACCTCGCGGCGGAGACGGGCGTGCCGGCGGCGGTCGCACTGCGCTTCCTCGTCGCGGCGGTCGCGACCGGGATCGTCTGCCTGGCGCGGCGCGAACGGCTGCCCCGCGGGCGCGGCCTCCTGATCGCGGCGGCGCTCGGCTGCTCGCAGGCGGCGGTCATCGGGCTGGAGACCTGGGGCGTGCACCTGACGAGCGCGACCAACGCGGGCCTCCTCATCAGCCTGGCGCTCGTGATGACGCCCGTGCTCGAGGGCGCCGCGTCGCGCGCGTGGCTGCCGCGGTCGTACTTCGTCGCGGCGGTCGCGGCCGTGGTGGGGGTCGCGCTGCTCGTCTCCGAGGGCGGGCTGCGCGCGCCCACGCCGGGCGACGGGCTGGTGATCGCCGCGGCCGTCGTGCGGGCCGTGCACGTCACGGCCAGCGGGCACCTCACGCGGGGGCGGAGCGACGGATCGCTCGGCGTGGTCCTCGTGCAGATGGCCGTGTGCGCAGCCCTCTTCTCCGCGCTGGCGGGGCGCGACCTGCCCGCGGCGGCCGCGGCGCTCGATGCACGGGGCTGGGCGGGCGTCCTCTTCCTCGGGGTGCTGTGCTCGCTGTTCGCGTTCGTCGTGCAGCTCTGGGCGGTGCGGCGCACGTCGGCGTCCCGCGCGAGCATCCTCATGGGCACCGAGCCGGTGTGGGCGCTGCTGGTCGGCGTGGTCGTGGCGGGCGAGGCGATCGGGCCGGTCGGCGCTGGCGGCGCGGCGCTCATCGTCGCGGCATCGTACGCGGGCCAGGCGATCGAGCGGCGGCACCGTGCATCCGTCCACGCCGCCCGCGCCGGAACCCGCGAGGATGGGCCCATGCCCCCGACCGACGCGGTGCCGCGCCTGCCCCACCCCGCCGCATGACCGCCCCCGACCGCCGCTTCCCGCGCAGCGTCTACCGCGAGGGCGCCGAGCCCGACGTGCGGTTCAGCCTCGCCAACGAGCGCACGTTCCTCGCCTGGATCCGCACCTCGCTCGCCCTGCTCGCCGGCGGCGTCGCGCTCGAGGCCCTCGCGCTCGGGCTGCAGCCCGGGTTCCGGCTGGCCGCGTCGCTCGTGCTGATCGTCGCCGGGATCGCGGCGCCCGCGCAGGCGTGGATCGGCTGGATGCGCACCGAGCGCGCCCTCCGCCGCGAACGCCCGCTGCCGTCGGCCGCGCTGTCGCTGCCGCTCGGGATCGCCGTGGTCGCGGCGGGCGCGCTCGTGCTGCTCGGCGTGCTGACCGCGTGAGCGCGGACGCCCCCGTCGCCGATCCCGGCGCGCACCCGTCCGACCCCGGCCTCCAGCCCGAGCGGACCGCGCTCGCCTGGCGCCGCACGGCCCTCGCGCTCGTCGTCGGATCCCTGTTCGGCCTCCGCGCGCTCCCGCAGCTCCTCGGCCCGGCCGGCCTCGCGGTGGCCGCGGCGGGCGTGGCCGTCGCGCTCGGCGTGCTCGCGGCCGCGCACCTGCGCTACCGGCGGGTGCACCGGATCCTCACCGCGGGATCCGCCGGCCCCGGCACCACCGCGCTCCCCGGCGGCGCGCTCCCGGCGCTGGTCGCGGGGCTCACGGCGTGCGCGGGCCTCGCCGCGCTCGCCCTGGCGCTCGCCCGCTGAGCCGGCGGCGGATCCGGGCACGCCTCGCCCTACAGGGCGGGCACCAGCACCTCGCGCACGAAGTCCTCGTACGAGCGGGGCGCGTGCCCGAGGACGGCGGTGAGACGGGCGAGGACCTCCGGGCTCGCGACGAGCCCGTCCCGCTGGAAGCCGGAGTACATGCGCTCGTAGTCGAACACGAGCCAGGAGGGCATGGCGGCCAGGGACGCCTCGCGCCAGGCCACCAGGTCGTCGCCCGCGTACGTCACCGTCGTCCCGAGGGCCTCGGACAGGGCCGCGGCCGTCGCCTCGCCGGTCCACGGGGTCGGGCCGGCCACGTCGATCGGACCGTCGACACCCGACCCCGGGGTCAGGGCGCTCGCGGCGACCTCGGCGATGTCGCGCACGTCGACCCGGGAGACGCCCGTCCCGCCGAGGGGCTGCGGGTACACGCCGTCGCGGATCGCGTCGAGGTACCAGACGTCGTTCTGGAAGAAGTTGTTGACCCGGAGGAAGCAGGCCTCGACGCCGCTGTGCTCGACGAGGGACTCCACCGCGAGCTTCGCGGAGTTGTGCGGCACCTGCGGCGCCCGGTCGAGGTCCTGGACGGACAGGTAGACGATCCGTCGGACCCCGGCCGCCACGGCGTGGTCCACCGCGACGGTCGTCTCGTACAGCTCGGTGGGCGTCCCCGTCAGGGAGAGGAACACCTGCTCGACGCCGTCGAAGGCCGGCATCGCGTCGAAGGGGTCGCCGAGATCGCCGACCACGCCTTCGACGCCGTCGGGGAGGTCGGCCAGCCGGCGCGCGTCGCGGCTCATGACCCTCAGCCCGGTCATGCCTCGGCGGAGGGCCTCGGCGATGACGGCCGAGCCGACCGTGCCGGTGCCGCCGATGATCAGGGTGCGTGGATCGCCCATGGTGATTCTCCTCGTCTGCTCCATCGGTGCGCGGCGCAGGGCCCGCGGTCGTCCGCCGTCCGCCGAGGGACGGTGTGGCCGGCAGACGCACGGGAGGACCGCGCTGACCTGCTCGAGCACCGCCGCCGAGGGACTCTCCGCCCGGCGGTTCCATCGATTCGTCCGCGTCGACGCTACGCCGCACGCGGGACCCGGATCTCACGGCCCCTTGCAGCGGTACCCTGCGCGCTGCGGCCTGCGCGCTGCCTGCGCGCTGCGCCCGCCTCAGGCCGTCGGCATCCGCAGCAGCGCGCCCGGCTCGCGGCAGGTGGCGGCGGCGATCGCCATGCAGGTGCGCAGCATCGCCTCACCCTCCGCGGCGGTACCCGGCGCACCCCGGCGGGCGATCGCGTCGGCGGCGGCCGCGAGGCACGCGTCCCCGGCGCCCATGGTGTCGACGATCGGCCGCGGATCCGCCGCGATGCCCGCCGCCACCACCTCGCCGCCCTCGAGCTGCACGGACGCGCCGCGCGGGCCGTCGGTGGCGAGCACGAGGCGGCTGCCGGTCGCGTGCAGGGCGGCGCGGGCATCCGCGAGCGCGCCCAGCTCGAGGAGGGCCGTGTCGTCGTCGCCGACCTTCACGAGCAGGGCCTCGGCGGCCGCGCGCGCGAAGCCGTCCCGGAAGCGGGACGCGTCGTGCAGCATGCCGGCGCGCGGATTCGGGTCGACCAGCAGGCGCTCGCGCGGATCCCGCACGGCCGCGAGGAGCTCGTCGGCCTGCGCGTGGTCGTCGTACGGGAAGCAGCTGACGACGACGAGCGACGCCGCGTCGAGGGCCGCCCGCTCCGCGGATCCGATGCGCACGCGGCGGTTCCACGCGGCCTCGTTGAACGAGTAGCGCGGCTCGCCGTCCTCGCGCTCGCTCACCGCGACGGAGGTGCCGGACGGGCCGATGGTGGGGATCAGCTCGACCCCGTGCGCGTCGAGCTCGGCGCGGATCCGGCGGCCGTGCTCGTCGTCGCCGACCATCGCGATGAGCTGCACGCGGTGGCCGAGGATCGCGAGCCCGACCGCGACGTTGAGGGCGGCGCCGCCGACGAAGGCGGTCTCCTCGCCGTCCTCGCGGAGCAGGTCGATGAGGGCGTCGCCGACGACGACGATGGGCTGGTCATGCATGGCGGGGGACCTCTCCGGAGCCTCGGACGATGAGCGTGGTGGGGACGACGACGGTCTGCGCGGGGCCCTCGTCGCCGTCGAGCCGGGCGAAGACGCGCTCGGCGGCGGCGTGGCCGATGCGCGACGGATCCTGCGCGACGACCGTGACGGCGGGCTCCAGGAGCGCGGCCATCGGCAGGTCGTCGAAGCCCACGAGCGCGATGCGGCGCTGGGCCCCGTGGCGCCGGAGCGCCGAGATGACGCCGATGGTGATGAGGTTCTGCCCGCTCACGATGGCGGTCGGCGGCTCGGGCAGCGCGAGCAGGCGCTCGGCGAGCGCGTCCGCCACGACCTCGTCGGTCGCGCCCTCGAGCACGAGCCCGGGCGCCACGGGGATCCCGCGCCGCCGCATCTCCTCGAGGAAGCCGCGCTCGCGCTCGCGGGCCGTGAAGATCTCCGGCCGGTCGCCGAGGAACGCGATGCGCCGGTGGCCCTGGTCGGCCAGGTGCGCCACGGCCCGGGAGACGCCGGCGGCGTTGTCGACGATGACCGAGTCGGCCTCGAGGCCCGTCGGCACGCGGTCGACGAACACCAGCGGGGTGCCGCGCGACGCCGCGACGCCGAGGTACGCCTGGCTGGGCGCGATGGTGGTGAGGATCAGCCCGTCGACCCGACGGGCGAGGAACGCGTCGACGGCGGAGCGCTCCCGGTCGGCGTCGTCGTCGAGGCTCGAGGCGAACACGGCGACGCGGCGCTCGCCGGCCGCCTCCTCCACGGCACGGTGCAGCGCGCCCGAGAACGGGTTCGCGACGCTGCCGACGAGGAGGCCGAGCGTGTTGGTGCGGCGGTCGGCACGGCGCAGGTTGCCGGCGTGCAGATCCGGCTGGTACTGGAGCTGCTCCACCGCGGCCTGCACGCGCGCGGTCATCTCGGGCGAGACGTTGGCCTCGCCGTTGACCACGCGCGACACGGTCTTGATGCCCACGCCCGCGAGCCGCGCGACGTGCTTCATGGTGGGGCGGCGCGCGCCGGACGGGGCTCCGGTCGGGGATGACAACGGTGTCACGGATCGGTCTCGCTCTCTGCGCAATGGGTTGACCATACCGGGTCGCACCCGATAGACCTCTCCTTGACAACGTTGTCGGGAGCGCGCTCCCACCCGAAGGACAGGATCCATCAATGACGAACCGATCCCCGCGCCTCGTGCGCACCATCGCCCTCGGCTCGGCGGCCCTCATCGCCGCGGGCGGGCTCGCCGGCTGCTCCAGCTCCAGCGGAGGCTCCGGATCCGGCGGCAGCGGCGGCTCCGGCGACGTCGGCGTCTCGCTCATCGTGAAGACCACCACCAACCCCTTCTTCGTCGCCATGCAGGACGGCGCGAAGGAGGCCGCGTCGAAGGACGGCATCGACCTCACCCTCGCGGCCGGCAAGGCGGACGGCGACGAGGACACCCAGATCCAGGCCATCGAGAACGCCATCTCCAAGGGCGACAAGGGCATCCTCATCACGATCAACGGCCCGTCGGTCCTCGACGCGATCCAGAAGGCCCGCGACGCCGGCCTCTACGTCATCGCGCTCGACACGGCACCCGACCCGGCCGACTCCGTCGACATCACGTTCGCCACCGACAACTTCGCCGCCGGCGAGTCCATCGGCAAGTGGGCCGCCGCGCAGCTCGGCGGGAAGAAGGCGACCATCGCCCTCCTCGACCTCTACGACGACAAGGCCATCACGGTCGACTACGACCGGGACCAGGGCTTCCTCACGGGCATGGGCATCGACGTCGGCGACAAGGCCAAGAACGGCGACGAGGCGAAGACCGGCGACTACAGCGGCGGCGACTACGAGATCGTCGGCAACGAGGCCACGCAGGGCGCCGAGGACGGCGGCCGCACGGCGATGGAGACGCTCCTGTCGAAGGACCCGGACATCAACGTCGTCTACACGATCAACGAGCCCGCCGCGTTCGGCGCGTACCAGGCGCTGCAGGCGGCCGGCAAGGAGAAGGACGTGATCCTCGTCTCGGTCGACGGCGGCTGCGCGGGCGTGGAGAACGTGAAGGAGGGCGTCATCGGCGCCACCGCCCAGCAGTACCCGGTGAAGATGGCGCAGCTCGGCGTCGAGGCCATCGCGCAGCTCGCGAAGGACGGCACCAAGCCCGCCACGAGCGCCGGCCTCGACTTCTTCGACACCGGATCCGCGCTCGTCACCGACACCCCCGTCGACGGCCTCGAGAGCATCACGGCCGACGACGCCGCGACGAAGTGCTGGGGCGAGTGACCGTGAGCCAGCGGACCACCGACCCGAACCCGCCGACCTCGGCGCTCGACCTCGCCAACGAGTTCCTCGACCGGCGCACGCCCCTCGACCGGATCCGCGGGGTGCTGCACCGCTACCCCGCCGTCAGCCCGGCCGTCGTCCTCGTCCTCGCGGTCGTCGTGTTCGGCCTGCTCAACGACCGCTTCCTCGATCCGGCGAACCTGTCGCTCGTCACGCAGCAGGTGGCCGTGGTCGGCACGCTCGCGGTGGCGCAGACGCTCATCATCCTGACCGCGGGCATCGACCTCTCCGTCGGCGCGGTCATGGTGCTGACGTCGATGGTGATCGCGCAGACCGCCAGCCAGAACGGCCTGCCGGCGCCCGCCGCGCTGGCCGCCGGGCTCCTCGTCGGCCTCGCCGCCGGCGCGTTCAACGGGCTGCTCGTCACGCGGCTGCGGCTCCCCCCGTTCATCGTGACCCTGGGGACGCTCAACATCTTCGTGGCGCTGACGCTCCTCTACTCCAACGGCACGACCGTCCGCGGCGTGGACATGCCGCAGGCGCTCTCCTGGACGGGGCGCACGTTCGACCTCGCGGGCGTGAAGATCAGCTTCGGCGTGGTGCTGATGCTCGTGCTGTACATCGTGGTGGCGTTCATCCTCGGCAAGACCGCCTGGGGCCGGCACGTGTACGCGGTCGGCGACGACAAGGAGGCCGCGCGCCTCGCGGGCATCAGCGTCAACCGGGTGCTCATGAGCGTGTACCTCGCGGCGGGGGCGATCCTCGCGGTGGGCGCGTGGATCCAGATCGGCCGCAGCAACGCGGCCAGCCCCAACGCGGGCGCCGACCTCAACCTCGACTCCATCACCGCGGTCGTGATCGGCGGCACGAGCCTCTTCGGCGGCCGCGGCACGGTCTGGGGCACGCTCCTCGGCGCGCTCATCGTGGGCGTGTTCCGCAACGGGCTCTCGCTCGCCGGGCTGGACGTGCTCTACCAGACGCTCGCGGTGGGCGTCCTCATCATCGTCGCGGTCTCCGTCGACCAGTGGATCCGAAAGGTGCGCAAGTGACCCTCACCGACCCCGCGGGGAGCACCCCCGCGTCGACCCGCACGCCCGTCCTCGAGGCGAAGCGGCTCGTGAAGACCTTCGGCCGCGTCGTCGGCCTCGACGGCGTGAGCCTCGAGCTGTTCCCCGGCGAGGTGCTCGCGATCATCGGCGACAACGGCGCCGGCAAGTCGACCCTCATCAAGTGCCTCACGGGAGCGGAGACGCCCGACGAGGGCGAGCTGTTCCTCGACGGCAAGCCGGTCTCGTTCAAGCGACCGCAGGACGCCCGGGCCGCGGGGATCGAGACGGTGTACCAGAACCTCGCCGTCTCGCCCGCGCTCGACGTGGCCTCGAACCTCTACCTCGGGCGGGAGAAGCGGAAGAAGGGGATCCTCGGATCCGTCTTCCGCATGCTCGACACGGCCGGCATGCGCCGCGAGGCCAAGGCGGAGCTGACCGAGCTCGGCATCTCGACGCTGCAGGACGTGACCGTGCCCGTCGAGAACCTGTCCGGCGGGCAGCGGCAGGCCGTGGCCGTGGCGCGCGCGGCCGCCTTCGGGTCGAAGGTCGTGGTGCTCGACGAGCCCACGGCGGCGCTCGGCGTGCGGGAGTCGAACCAGGTGCTGGAGCTCGTGCGGAACCTGCGGGACCGCGGCATCCCGGTGATCCTCATCAGCCACAACATGCCGCAGGTGTTCGAGGTGGCCGACCGGATCCACATCCAGCGCCTCGGCAAGAAGGCGGCGACCATCACTCCGCAGTCGCACTCGATGACCGACGCGGTCGCGATCATGACGGGCGCGGCCACCGCATGACGGCGACGGTCCTGTACGCGGAGTTCACGGCGCTGCCGGGGCGCGAGGAGGAGGTCGCGCGGATGATCGCCGACCTCGCCGAGCTCGTGCGCGCCGAGCCGGGCAACGTCGTGTTCGAGCCGTACCGGCGGGTGGAGGATCCGGCGCGCTTCGTCGTGCACGAGGTCTACCTCGACGAGGCCGCGTTCCAGGCGCACATCGGGGCGTCGTACGGGGCGGAGTTCAACGCGGCGCTCGGGCCGCTCATCGTGGAGGACGGGTCGCAGCTGACGTTCCTCGCGCCCGTGGCCGCGCCCGCCTGACGGGCGCGGCACCGACCCCGCGGCCGCCCGGCGTCTCGACGCGCCGGGCGGCCGCGGTCGTGCGTGGCGTGGTGCGTGCCGGTGCGCGCGCCGACGACCGGGGAGGCCGCGGATCAGCGGATCCGCGGATCAGCGCGCCGAGTACCCGCCGTCCACCAGGTGGTAGCTGCCCGAGATGAAGGACGCCTCGTCGCTGAGGAGGAAGAGCACGAGGGCCGCGACCTCGGCGTCGGTGCCGAGGCGGCCGGTCGCGTGCTGGCTCTCGAGGTGGGCGAGCGCCTCCGGGGTGAGGCCCGAGCGCACGAGCGGGGTGTCGATGAAGCCGGGGCCGACCGCGTTGGTGCGCACGCCGCGCGCCGTGTACTCGAGCGCCGCGACCTTGGTGAGGCCGACGAGGGCGTGCTTGCTCGCGACGTAGGCCGCGTTCTGCGCGAAGCCCACGGATCCGAGCACCGAGCTCATGTTGACGACCGCGCCGCCGCCCGCCTCCACCATCGCGGGGAGCTCGTAGCGGAGGCCGTAGAAGACGCCGTCGAGGTCGACCGCGCGCGTGCGGTCCCACGCGGAGATCTCGTAGTCGCCGATGTCGGCGGCGGGCGCGCTGATGCCCGCGTTGTTCACGGCGAGGTGCAGGGCGCCGTACGTGGCGACGACGTGCGCGACGGCGGCCTCCGAGTCCTCCGCCTTAGACGTGTCCTGGCGGAACGGGGTGGCGGTGCCGCCCGCGCCCTCGATCTCGGCGACGACCCGCTCGGCCGCCTCCAGCTGGATGTCGGTGACGACGACCGACGCGCCCTCCGAGGCGAGCGCGCGGGAGATGGCGGCGCCGATGCCGCTGCCTCCGCCGGTGACGAGCGCGGTCTTCGTGTCGAACCTGGCCATGGGGATCCTCCTCCGGGTGTGGCGACGCGGGGCGGCATCGCCCCTCGACGGTACGCCCGCACGATCCGGTCACCCGGGGTTCACCCCGCGTCCACCGTGCGGTCGGGGGCGCGCTCGGGGGCGTGAATACCTTTCGAGTGTGATGCGTCCGCCGGTACCCGGCAGCAGGCGCCCGAGATCGATGGAGACCCCACATGACCCTCACCCGTGAGACCCACCACCGGCTCCTGCCGGTCCTGTCGCGCGATCCCCACGCCCGCGGCAAGCGCAGCACCGTCACCTGCCACCTCAAGTGCGACGACGCGTGCACCAAGCCCGTCCCGAACGTGACCGACAACTCCTACTTCCGCGACATCGCGGGCCGCGCCCTCTCGCGCCGCACGCTGCTCGGCGGCGCGGGCGCGGGCGCGCTCGCGATCCTCGTGGCGCAGAACGCCGCGGCTCCCGGCGCCGAGGCCGCCGCCGCGCAGGCCGCGTCGAACCTGCCCTTCACCGCGATCACGCCCGTCGACGCCGCCGTCGACCAGTTCACCGTGCCGACCGGGTACCGCTGGCAGCCGATCATCCGCTGGGGCGACCCGCTCTTCAGCTACGCCGACGACTTCGACGCCGACAACCAGACGGCCAAGCTCGCCGCCCGCCAGTTCGGCTACAACAACGACTACCTCGACATCATCCCGGTCAACTCGCGGAACAAGGAGGCGCTCCTCGTCGCCAACCACGAGTACACGAACGAGAACATCATGTTCCCGCCCGCGGCCGACGCCGCCGAGCTCGACGAGCAGCGCCGCATCGGCAAGGCCTCGCACGGCATGTCCGTCGTCGCGCTCCGCCGCAAGACGGTGGGCCAGCCGTGGACCTACACGATCGGCCACCACCGCAATCGCCGCATCACCGCGGACACCCCGTTCACCGTGAGCGGCCCGGCCGCCGGATCCGCGTCGCTGCGCACCAAGGACGACCCGAAGGGCACGCGCATCCTCGGCACGCTCGGCAACTGCGCCGGCGGCACCACCCCGTGGGGCACCGTGCTCTCCGGCGAGGAGAACTTCAACGGCTACTTCCGCACCGCCGGCACCTCCGCCGCCGACAAGCGCTACGGCCTCGCCGACAAGGCGACGACCCGCGGCTGGGAGGCCATCGACCCCCGCTTCGACGCGCGCACGGCCGGCTACGAGAACGAGCCGAACCGCTTCGGCTGGATCGTCGAGGTCGACCCGTTCGAGCCCGGCGAGGCGCCCGTCAAGCACACCGCGCTCGGCCGCTTCAAGCACGAGGGCGCGAACGTCATCCTCGGGAAGAGCGGCCACGTCGCCGCGTACATGGGCGACGACGAGCGCTTCGACTACCTCTACAAGTTCGTCTCGCACGACACGATGGTCGTCGGCACCTCGCGCCAGGACCGCCGCAAGAACAAGCAGCTCCTCACCCGCGGCGCGCTCTACGTGGCGCGCTTCACGGGCGACTCGCCCGTCGCGGAGATCACCGGCACCGGCCAGCTCCCGTCCGACGGCTCGTTCGACGGCATCGGCCAGTGGATCCCGCTGGTGATCGACGGCGTCTGCCAGGTGCCCGGCTTCACCACCGAGGAGGCGCTCGTGCACACGCGCCTCGTCGCCGACGCCGCGGGCGCCACGAAGATGGACCGCTGCGAGGACGTCCAGCCGAGCCCCGTCACCGGCAAGATCTACGTCGCCTGCACCAACAACACCGACCGCGGCAAGGCCGGCAAGGAGGGCGCCACGGAGATGAACCCGCGGACGACCAACCGCGACGGCCACATCGTGGAGATCACCGAGGACGGCGGCGACGCCCGCTCCACGACCTTCACGTGGAACCTGCTGCTCGTCGCGGGCGACCCCGCGAAGAACGAGTCGACGTACTTCGCGGGCTTCCCGAAGGACAAGGTCTCGCCCATCAGCTGCCCGGACAACGTCGCGTTCGACTCCGAGGGCAACCTCTGGATCTCCACCGACGGCGCCCCGAGCACCATCGGCCTCAACGACGGCCTGTTCAAGGTCCCCGTCGAGGGCGCCGAGCGCGGCCACGTGCAGCAGTTCCTCTCCGTGCCCACCGAGGCGGAGACCTGCGGCCCGGTCGTGCACGACACCGAGGGCATGGTGTTCGTCGCGGTGCAGCACCCGGGCGAGGACGGCTCGTTCGCCGAGCAGCACTCGTTCTTCCCGGACTACGTGCCGGCCGGCGTCACCCCGCCGAAGGGCGCCTGGCGCGGACCGCGCCCGTCGGTGATCCAGGTGTTCCGCGGCTGATCCGCGGAGAAGTCGCTCGCGGGGAGACCCGCTGAGCTGATCGGGGGGGCCGATCGGAGGGCCGGGGCGTGCGTGCGCCCCGGCCCTCGTGCGTGCGCTGGGCCGGTCCTCGGCGCGCGGGCGGGGAGAGCGCAGACGGATGGGATGGGGTACCTTCCCCCGGTGCGTGGGGTGGATGACGAGGCAGCCACGGAGGCCGACTCGTGAGCACGCTCTTCGTCGACGAGTCGAAGGCCAAGGGGTACACGATGGTCGCGGTCTCCGTGGCGGCGCACGACGCCCCCGCTCTGAGGCAGCAGATGCGTGCGCTCGTCCTGCCCGGCCAACGACGGATCCACTTCACCAACGAGAGCGACTCTCGCCGGCGGGCCGTGCTGTCGAGGCTCCGCGACCTCGGCGTGCGAGCCCACATCGTCCATTCCGACGACCGCAGCGAGCTGGCGGCCCGGTTGTCGTGCCTCGACGCCATCGTGGACCTGGCCGCATCCCGACGGCACGAGCGCATCGTGCTGGAGCGCGATGACTCCATCGAGCAGATCGATCGGCGCTTCCTGTTCGACCGGGTCAACCGGCACGGCCTTCGAGGATGCCTGTCATACGCCCACGCGACAGCCCACCAGGAGCCGCTCCTGTGGGCGGCCGACGCGCTGGCGTGGAGTTGGACGAAGGGCGGGGACTGGCGGCGACGGATCGCCCAGATGCTGGAGCCGGAAGACGTTCCGACGCGTTAAGGCGCGAAGCCCGGCTCACCGACCGTCCGGAAGGCTGCCGAGCTCACTTCGAGCCGCTATTGCGACGCGCACGGGCAAAGTAGCAGATCCGCGCGTCCTCGTCACCGCTCCTCCGACGATCGGGGAGGGCCCGGACGCGGCCGGACAGCGGTGCCGACGGCCTGCTGGCAGCGCATCCGATCGGACGGCCGGGCCGGCCATCGGGACCCGGCGGGGCTAGCGTCGGGGGATGAGCGAGCGCGCGGATCCCGACGACGCGGGACGCGGATCCGGCGACGACTCGACCGACGACGAGCGCTGGCTGGTCGTGGGCGGGCGGCGGTGGCCGCGCACGGATCCGTCGCTGCCGGCCGACGTCGTGGAGGCGCTCAAGTCGCACCTCGGACGCGGCCGATCCGGGGTGGGGGCGGCGAAGCGCCGGGGCGACGACGACGCGGTCGCCGCCGCCCGCGAGCGGGTCGGCCTCGCGAAGCACGGCCTCGGCGAGCGCGGCCCGCGCTGGTGGGACGAGCCGGAGGACGCGCGGCTGGAGCGGGCGCGGGAGGCGCTGCGGGCGCTGGATGCGCTCGACGCCTCCGGCTGAGGGGCTCACCGGCTGACGGCGCCTCGCGACGCCCCGCGCGGGTCCAGGCTGGACCCATGCAGCTCTACTCCGCGCTCCCCCTCGTCCGCGCCCGGCAGATCGCGGCCGACACCGCGGCGCTCGCGGGCATCGTCGTGTCGGTGCTGCTGGGGATCGCGGTGGCCGCGCTCATCCGCCCGCTCGGCGACCTCGGCCGCAGCATGGAGCAGGCCGGCACGCGCCTCGGCACGGCGATGTCCGACGCGGCCGACTCCCTCGGCGGCCTGCCGCTCGTGGGCGACGCCGCGCGCGGGCCCTTCGAGGACGCGAGCGGGATCGGCGCGGGGCTCGAGCAGGCCGGGCGCGACCAGCAGTCGCTCGTCGGCACGATCGCACTGGTGCTGGGCCTCCTCGTCGCGCTCGTGCCCATCGCGTTCATCGTGCGGCACTGGCTGCTACGCCGGATCTCGTTCGTGCGGCGCGCGTCCGCGGCCCGCTCGCTCGCCGCGACGCCCGGCGGCACGGAGCTGCTCGCGCTGCGGGCGCTCTCCTCGCGGAAGCCGGCGTCGCTGCTGAAGGCCCACCCGGATCCGGTCGCCGCCTGGCGCGCGGGCGACCCGCGGGTCGTGCGCCAGCTCGCCGACCTGGCTCTGCGTGACGCGGGGGTGTCGGCGGGGCGGTGATCCGGGCCCCGCGTCCGCCGGGATGGCGGGCGGGGGCGGAGGAGGAGCATCCTCGGAGGCATGTCGCCTCTCCTCCTCGCCGGGCTCGCCGGCCTGCTGTCCGGGCTGTCGCTCGTCGTCGGATCCCTCGTCGCGTGGTTCGTGAAGGTGCCGCGGGAGGTCGTCGCGCTCGTGATGGCGTTCGGCGCGGGCGTGCTCATCTCGGCGCTGTCGTTCGACCTGGTCGACGAGGCGGCGGCCAGCGGCGGCGTGATCCCGACGCTCGGCGGGTTCGTCGCGGGCGCGGTCGTGTACGTGGTGCTCGACCAGATCCTCGAGCACGGCGGGTTCCGGCGGAAGCACCACGGGAAGTCGGGCGGCGGGGGCGGCACCGGGGTGGGGATCGCGCTCGGCGCCCTCCTCGACGGCGTGCCCGAGACGGCGGTGCAGGGCCTCAGCCTCACGGGCGGCGGGGCGCTGAGCATCGGCGTGCTGGTCGCCGTGGTGATCTCGAACTTCCCCGAGGGCATGTCGAGCACGGCCGATCTCAAGGAGAGCGGCCGCGGCGCGCGCTACGTGTTCGGGCTCTGGACCTCCATCGCCGTCGTCTGCGCGCTCTCCTCCCTCGGCGGGTACGCGCTTCTCGGCGGCTTGCCGGAGAGCGGGCAGTCGGTCGTGATGGCGTTCGCGGCCGGCGCGATCCTCGCGATGATCTGCGACACGATGATCCCCGAGGCGTTCCGCAAGGCGCAGGCGCTCACCGGGCTCGTGACGGTGCTCGGGTTCGTGGCGAGCTACGCGGTGCACCAGGCGGGGTGATCCGGGCGCGGCCACGGAGGGCGGATCCGTCGGGCGGGGTGCTCCCGCTCAGTCCTCCGCGGGCCGGTCGCGCGGCGACTGGTTGAAGCGGCGCAGCGCCTGGGCGAGCCGCTCGACGTCGTCGGTGTCCCACGCGTGGAGGCGGTTCTGGAGCCGGCCGCGCGTGCTGGCGCGCACCGCCTCGAGGCGCTCCTCGGCGCGCGGCGTGAGGCTGAGGGTGGTGGAGCGGCGGTCCTCGGGATCCGGCTCGTCCTGCACGAAGCCCTCCTCGCGCAGCACGCGGAGGTGCCGGCTGACGGAGCTCTTGTCCATGAGGAGGCCGGTCGCGACGGCGCCCGCGGAGGCCGGCCCGTCCGTGCGCAGCCACCGGGCGACCGCGAAGGCGCCGGGCTGGAGGCCGGGGTGGAACAGGGCCGCCTCCTCCACGCGGAGGGAGCGGATGGACATGAGGAGGCCGCCGAGCTCGGAGGCGACGGCCGACACCGCGGCCTCCCGCTCGTCCGCGGCGGGAGCGCTGTCGGCGCCGGAGGACGGGGGGTTCACGAAGGGAACCCTAACCGAACCGGATCAGGGGGTCCGGTACGCATTGCGTCCGGCCGTGGAGGTGGCGATCTCCGTGACCGAGAATGGCGTCCCCGTCACCGCGTCGGCGACCCGCAGCCCGAGCCGCAGCGCCGTGACCGTGTACTCCGCGCTCGTGCTCCGGCCGATGGCGGGGAGGTACGTGGATCCGGCGGGCGCCCCGGCCTGGTCCGGCTGCACGTTGACCTGCAGCGAGAGGACGCGCGGCAGGGCGTTGACGAGCGATCCGACGCCCGTGACGGCGCCCGCGGAGACGGCGGCGAGGTTGGTGCCGAGGTTCGTGACCGGCACCGCGAGGCCCGTGGTGACGGCCTGGCGCACGGGCGCGACGAGCCCGGTGGAGAGCGACGTGACCAGGCTGTCCCCGAGCGCGGTGACGGAGCCGAAGCCGAGCACGGCGAGCAGCGTCGCCACGGTCGAGCCCAGGGTCCCGAGCGGGATCGCCGTCGCCGTGACGGTGAACGGGGTCCCCGCGACGAGCTGGGCCAGCGTGCCGGAGTACTGCGTCCGCAGCGTGAGGATCGGGATCGCCGCGCTGAGAGCGGGCTTGATGGTCACGTTCGCGCTGACGTCGACCACGACCGTGACGCCCTGCAGCGCGGCCGTCATGGCGTCGCGGATGGCGAGGCTGCGCTGGTCGATCAGCGCGCCGACGCTCGCGGCCACCGTGCTCAGCGTCGCCGCGTCGACGAGGATCTCGGTGTTCGGCGCCTTCCCGTTGAGCCCGTTCGCGCCCCTGCCGAGGAAGTAGGCGAGGTCGACGGTCACCGTGCCGGTGGCGAGGTCCACCGCCACGCTGCCGTCGGCGCTCCGGAGCGGCGCCGTGAGCAGGGGCGCGACCGCCGTGGCGGCCGCGTCGACGCCGGTCACGCTGACCGTGCCCGTCAGCGCCGTGAGGCCGAGGGTGCTGCCGATGCTGCCCAGCGTGGAGAGGATCGTGCCGCGGATGGCGTCCGCGACCGCGCCCGTGGGCGTCGTGGTCGAGGATCCGCTGGTGAGCAGCGCGGCCGCGGTGGCGACGCCGGTGGTCGCGGCGGTGGTCGTCGTGGCGCTGATGCCGCGCACGGCCGGACTCACGGCCGTGAGCTCGAGGCCCGCGATGCCGTACTGGCGCGTCGAGCCGGGCAGGGATCCGTTCCCCCACACCGCGTTCCTGCGCCCGCTGCACCAGTCGAGGACCGAGCTGGAGGCGACCGCGCCGAGCGCGAGCCGCGTGGTGGTGAGGGCCGACGTGCCGGTGGTCGCGTTGACGCTCGCGAGCACCCGGTCGAGGTCGATCGTCGCGCGGCCCGGCAGGGCGCCGGAGGCGGGGGTCGCGGTGACCCCGACGGCGCCCGAGTTCGAGACGAGGCCGCTCGCGGCGGCGGACGTGCCCGTCTCGGTGACCCGGACGTACTGGTTGAGCGCGCCCGCGGACCCGGCGGGGAGGCCCGCGGACAGGCCCGTGAGGTCGAGCGTCGCGGTGGTGCCGAGGGCCTGCGCGACGAGCGGGTTGACGTACACGCCGGTGGCCGGGCTCGGCGCGCTCGCGGGCGTGGGCTGCGATCCCGGGCGCGCGTCGTCGACGGCGGAGAGGCCGGCGAGGCTCCCGAGCGCGTCGAGGTTGGTGCCGATCACGCTGCCGCGGAGGAAGCGCGAGGACGCCGTGGTCGTGAAGCCGGTGCTGGTGCCGCAGGTGAGGTTCTCCGTCGCGATGCGCGACTTCATCCACTCGGCGTCGCCCCACGCGGCCTCGGACGGGACGACCGGCGGGGTGACGGCGCCCGCGACGAGGGCGACGGCGACCGCCGCGGCGACGAGCGCGGGGCGGCGGAGGCCGGGGAGGCCGCGGAGGCCGGGGATGCCGTCCGCGAGGAGGCGGCGGAGGAGCGGCGTGCGGGGGGCGCGGCGGCGCGCGTCCCGGCGGCGGGGCGCGGCGGTCATGCGGCCACCTCGCCGGGGGCGACGTCGACGTGACGCGCGTCGGCGCGACGACGGGCCGCGCCGCCGCGCGCCAGCAGGCCGAGGCCGAGCGCGCCGACCGCCACGAGGGCGAGGGCCAGCACGTCGAGCGCGTTGCCCGTGCGCGGCAGGATCCCCGCGAAGCCCTCGGTGCCGCTCGCGGACGGACCCGCGACGGGCACGGCCACCGGTGCGGCGCCGGGGTCGGCGCTCTGGGCGTGGAGGCCGACGGCGACCGTGCCGGAGCGGCCCATGATCCGCTCGTCGCCGCTGTCGGCCGGATCCACCGAGGCCGTGAGCATGAGGTGCTCGCCCGCGGCGGCCGTGATGTCCGGCAGGTCCATGCGATCGGTCGACCCGCGGAACGCGCGGAGCGGCGTGGGCGCGAGGACGGACGCGGGACCGCTCGCGCAGGTGGGCGCGGTGCGCGGCGGGGCGGTCGGGGAGCGGACCCACTCGTCGTCGCAGCGGTCGACCTGGAGGAGCACGCCGCGGTCGAGGTCGGCGAGCTCGCCGCCGGAGCGGATCTCCACCGCGAGCGTCGCGGTCTCGGCGTCCGCGATGTCGGCCTGGATGATCCAGTGGCCGGGCTCGCCGGGCGCGACGTCGAGGAAGGCGGCGCTCCACTCCGAGGAGAGCGAGAGACGGCCGGGCATGCCGGTGTCGGGCGCGCCGATGACGGCCGCGGTCGCGCGGGCGCCGATCAGGGAGAGCCCGCCGACGAGGGCGAGCACCGCGGCGGCGGCGAGCATCCCGCGGAGGGGCGCCCGCGCCGCGTCAGCGCGCACGGCGGCCGGACGCGCGATGCGCGCGATCCCGCGGACGCAGCGCGTCGGCGGCGAGGGGCGGGGTGGCGAGAGGGGTGGTGGGGGCGGCGGATGCGGCGGGCGCGGCGGACATCGGCGCGGCGGCGGCGGGTGCGGGCGCGGGCGCGGGCACGGGCACGGCGGACGCGACCGGCGGCACGGCCTGCGCGGCAGCCGCGGTGTCCGACGAGGCGGCGCCCGCGGAGCCGGTCCCGGCGGCCGGCGCGCTCGCGGCATCCGCCGAGGGCAGCGGGACGAAGGACGACCGGCGGGTCGGCCGGGTGTCGGCCGTGCGCGACGGGCGCGGGGCGTCGGCGGTGCGCGCGGAGTGCGCGGCCCGCGGCGTCGGCGCGTTCCGCGGCGTCTCGGCGGACCGGCTCGAGCGCGCGGCGCGACGGGAGTCGGCGACGGGCGGAGCGCCCACGGCCGGGCGGGCACCCACGGCGGACGCCGCATCCGCGACCGGTCGGGCGTCCACGGCGGGCGCGGCATCCACGACCGGCGGCACCTCGGCGGTCCGGCCGGCGCGCGTCGTGCGGGGCGCATCCGCGGAACGGGCGGGACGGGCGGCACGCGCGGAGTGGGCGGCGCGCGGCGCGTCGGCCGCGCGCTCCGCACGCTCCGGACGCGCGCCACGGGACGGGCGGGACGCGCGGGCCGCATGGGCCGCATGGGCCGCGTGCGACTCCCGGGCCGTCTGCGCGGCGCGCTCCGCGTGGCCCGAGCGGCGCGAGCGGGCGCGACCGGCCGTGGCGGCGGCACGCGCCTCGCGGCGGCTCAGCGGAGCGGGCGCGGCGGCGGGGTCGCCGCCCGCCGACGCGTCGAGGGCCGACGCGTCGAGGGCCGTCGCGGTGACGGCCGGTGCCACGTCCGGCGTCGGCGCGGCCGCCGTCGTCAGCGCGGAGCGGCGGGCGCGGGCCGGCGCGGACATGGCCGCCGCGGTCGCGACGTGCCGGTCGTCCGCGGGACCGTCATCCGGCTCGGCGTCCGCTCCGGCGACCCGGCGGCCGCGGCTCCGTCCGGACGGCAGCGAGGTCCCGATGAACAGCAGCAGCAGCGCGCCCACGATCCCGACGAGCACGAGCGGCGTGTGCAGGATCCGGTTGGCGTAGCCGAGGTACGGCACGCCGAACACGACGCGGTCGGCCGACGCGATGACGTACGGCGCCGGATCGGCGGTCTCGTTCGCGTCGCCCTGGAGGACGACCTGGCGGGCGGCCGGATCCTGCGGATCCACCCCCGCCGACGGCTGCTCGACCTCCCCCGTCACCGCGCCGATCGAGATGATGCGGTGCGTGACCGGCAGGTCGTATCCCGGCCGCTGCACCTTGATGACGTCGCCCACGTGCAGGTCGGCGGCGGGCACGGCGTCGACCATGATCGCGACGGACCCGGTCGGCAGCGTCGGCGCCATCGACCCGGTGAGCAGCACCACGAGCGAGAGCCCGAGCATCCGCGACAGCACGGTCCATGCGATGACGACCACGCCCGCGAGCCCCAGCAGCGTGATGACGGCGTCGCGCACGACGACGCCGACCGAGCGCCGGGGCCGCGACCGCGCGCGGGCGGCCTCGACGGCGTCACGGCGGGCGGCCGCGAGCGCGTCGCGGTCCCCTCTCCGTGTCGCCGTCACGGCGCCCTCGGCGGTCATGGCCCCGGTCCGATCCGGCTAGTTGACCGACGCGACGGACGTGCCGACGAACTCCCACGCCGGCGTGACCGCGCGGCCCTGGAGCGCGTCGACCGTGGTGCCGGTCGGCAGGGTCGGGGCCGTGGGCAGCGTGATCTCGAAGCAGTAGTACTGCACGGAGGTGCTGTTCGCGGCGAGCGCCTGCACCTGCGCCGCGGTCGGCTCGGCGGTGGCGAGGGGCCCGGTGGCGATGACGTTGGCCGCGGTGGCGAAGGTCGTCGCGTCGCAGGTGGCCGACGTCGCCGAGGTCGCGACCCGGAGGGTCAGCGCGTTGAGGAGGAGGTTGTTCGCGTCCACCGCGGCGTTCGCGGTGCCCGCGGCGGGCTCGGAGTCCTGCAGCAGGAGCGTGCCGGCGACGGATCCCGCGACGGTGCGGAGCGCGACGGGCGCGTAGACCGTGTTGCCGGGGATGAGCGCGAGGGCGCCGGGCGAGAACGTGAGGTCCTGGCCGGGGTTGGTCTCGCTCTGCGTGAATCCGGTGCCGGCGAACGGCGCGACGACGTTCTGCTCGACCTCGAAGGTCGAGGTGCCGAGGCCGGGGCCGCTGCCGTTGCCGCCGCCGAAGACCCACTCGGAGTCGGTCCATGCGGCGAGGGTGGCCGTGACGCCGAGGCCGAGGACGAGGCCCCCGGACAGGAACGCCATGGTCTTGGTGCGACGCGACATGCGCGGACGCTCTGCGTGAAGTGCCATGAAGGTGATCCCCCTGATAGTGCGGGCACCGCATCCGGCTCGCGGAACGTCCTGCCCCCTGCGCCGCCTCGATTCGGGCGACATCGTGAAGCTAGGTCAGCGATCCGGCGCCGCCGAGGCCGGCAGGGGACAACCGGTACCCGCCGGGTCGTTCCCCAGTGGCGCGGGGGATCCGCGGGGCCGACTACCGAGGCGGGGTCTGTGCCCCGTGCGAGGGTCCGGGGGTCCCTCCCCCGCGATTCCGGGCCGGAACGGCTCCCCTGGTAGCCTCGTCCGCGCAGGCGGGGACGACGAAGGCGAGCCACATGACCGACGACACGCAGGACCCGGGCCCCCGCGACGGCGCAGCGCGCGACGCGAGCGCATCCGAGCCCCCCATCCTGAGCCGACGCGAGCTGCGTCGCCGCCAGCAGGAGATGGAGCAGAACCGCTCCTCCGGCGGCTCGGGCGACGCGCACCGCTGGGTGGATCCGTTCCCCGCGGTCCCCCGCACCTCCGAGGGCGGGCTGTTCGGTCCCGACCGCGTGCGTCCCGGATCCCCGGCCCCCGTCGCGGTGGATGACCCCACCTCCGGCGACGACGAGTCCGACGGCATCGACGACCTGGCGCCCGGCGCCGCATCCACCGACGCCCGGGACGACGCGGCCGACCTCCCCGTCGGCGCGGTCGGCGCCCGCACCGACGACGACGCGGACACCGGCGACGTCGAGGTCGTGGGCACGCGCGCGTTCGACGAGCTGTTCGTCGACGACGAGCGCGAGGCCGAGGTCGACGCCGCCGAGGACGCCGACGACGCGGCCGAGGAGCTCCCCGCGGGCGCCACCGCGCCGGGCGACGCCCCCTCCCCCTTCGACGCGGTCGTCGCGCCGGCGGTCGGATCCGCGTGGGCCGTCCCCGCGCCCCACGTCGTGAACGCGCACCCGTTCCGGATGCCGCTCCGCCCGTCGGCCGAGGTCGACGGCGACGGCGACGCGTCGGGCGAGGCGAGCGCCGAGACCGCGTCGGCCGCCGCCGCCGAGCAGGCGGACACGCGCCAGGTGCCGATCACCCCGGCGATGCCCGAGCGCACCACGTCGGCCGCGCCGACCTCCGCGCCCGAGCCGCACCCCGTCTCCTCCCTCCCCCCGGCTCCCGTGGACGTCGAGGGGTCCGACGACGACCGCCGCCCCGGCAGCGACCTCACGGCGTTCCCCGACGCCGATCCGCAGCGCTACGTCATGCGCACCCCGCGCGCCGACGCCGCCACGAGCGCCCTCACCCTCTTCCCCGAGCAGACCGGCCAGCGCCCGCCGCGCGGCCCCGTCGTCGCCCGCACCGGGTTCCGCGGCTTCCTCAACAGCGTCACGGGCGGGGTCTTCAAGATCGCGCCGGGAGCCGAGGAGGCCGCCGCCAACGCGGAGCTCTCCCGCCGCGAGGGCGACGAGCGGGTCATCCGCCAGGCCACGTGGTCGCGCGCGGTCAGCGTCCTGGTCGCGAACCGCAAGGGCGGCGTGGGCAAGACGCCCACCTCCCTCATCCTGGGCGGGGTGCTCGGCTCCATCCGCGGCGGATCCGTCGCCGTGGTCGAGGTCACCGACGATCCCGGAGCGCTCGGCTACCGCGCCGAGGGCCAGCCGACCCGGGGACTGGGCGAGCTCGTGCGCGACCGCGACGAGATCCACAGCGCGGGCCAGCTCGCCGGCTACACGGCGCCGCAGACGAGCTTCGCCTCCGTCGTCGCGTCCGTCGGTCCGCGCCGCGAGCTCACCGGCGACGACGTGATCGGCGTCTCCCGCCTCATCGACGAGTACTACGCGATGCGCGTGATGGACTCCGGCAACCAGCCGTCGTCGTCCGCCTTCCGCGGCGCGATCGAGGTCACCGACGTGCTCGTCGTCCCCGTGCTCAACGCGGGCGACGCGGTGCTCGAGGCCGTGGCGCTGCTCGACTTCCTGCGCGAGCTCGGCGGCCACGCGGCGATGCTGGCCGACAACGCCGTGATCATCCGCCTGCACGACGGACGCCCGGAGGACCCGGCGGTCGTCGCGCGCATCGACCGCATCCTCGAGGACGCCCGCCCGGCCCAGATCTTCACGGTGCCGTACGACGCGCACATCGCCGAGCGCGGACCGATCTCGCTCGCGTCGCTCGACCCCGAGGTGGCGCGCGCCTTCACGGCCGCGACCGCGGGCGTCGTGCAGCGCCTCGCGCACGCGGTGCGCTGACGGGCGCGACCGGGGGCGGATCCGGGCCGGCCGGGGGCGAGGCCGGTTGCGCCGGGCGCGGCCCGCGGATCCGCCGCCCGCTCGACCGCGAGATCCTCGCGCTGGCGGTGCCCGCGCTCGGCGCGCTCGTGGCCGAGCCGCTGTTCCTCCTCACCGACACGGCGCTCGTCGGCCACCTCGGCAGCGCGCCGCTCGCGGGCCTCGGCATCGCGAGCGTGATCCTGCAGACGATCGTCGGCCTCCTCGTCTTCCTGGCCTACGCGACGACGCCCACCGTGGCGCGGCGGCTCGGCGCGGGCGACCGGCCGGGCGCGATCCGCGCGGGCATCGACGGCCTGTGGCTGGCGCTCGCGCTCGGCGCGGTGGTGCTGGTCGTGGGGCTCGTGGTCGCGGATCCGCTCGTGCGCGCCCTCGCCGACACCGGCGGCGCCGACGCGGACCCGGCCGCGACCGCCGCCGTGGTCGACGCCGCGCGCACCTACCTCGGCATCTCGCTCGCCGGGATGCCCGCGATGCTCCTCGTCATCGCCGCGACCGGCCTCCTCCGCGGCCTCCAGGACACGCGCACCCCGCTCGTCGTCGCCGTCTCCGGCTTCGCGGCGAACGCGGCCCTCAACGCGTTCCTCATCTACGGGCTCGGGTTCGGCATCGCCGGATCCGCGTGGGGCACCGTGATCGCGCAGTGGGGCATGGCCGCCGTCTTCGTCCTGATCGCCGTGCGCGCCGCCCGCGAGACCGGCACGACGCTGCGCCCCGGGCTCCGCGGCGTCGCGCGCTCGGCGGCGTCCGGCGGCTGGCTGCTCGTGCGCACGGCGTCGCTCCGGGCGGCGATCCTCGCGACGGTGGCGGTGGGCGCGGGGCTCGGGGTCACGGGGCTCGCGACCCTGCAGATCGCGCTCACCCTCTTCTCGACGGTCGCGTTCGTGCTCGACGCCCTCGCCATCGCGGGCCAGGCGCTCGTCGGCCACGGCCTCGGCGCCGATGACGTGCCGCGCGTCCGCGCGGTATCCCGCCGCCTCGTGCAGTGGGGCGTCGGCCTCGGCGCGATCCTCGGCCTCGTGCTCGCCGCGCTGTCCCCGCTGCTCGGGCCGGTCTTCACGGGCGACGCGGACATCCACCGCATGCTCACCGCCGTGACCCTCGTGCTCGCCGTGGGCCTGCCCGTCGCCGGCTACGTGTTCGTGCTCGACGGCGTGCTGATCGGCGCCGGCGACGCCCGCTACCTCGCCCTCGCGGGCCTCGTGAACCTCGCGATCTACGCGCCTGCGCTGATCCTCGTGGCCTGGCTCACCGAGACCGGCCGCGTCGCGGGCACCCCCGCCCTCCTCGCGCTCTGGGCCGCCTTCGGCCTCGTCTACATCGGCGCGCGGGCGCTCACGCTGGGCCTGCGGGCGCGCGGCGACCGGTGGATCGTGACGGGGGTCGCGCGGGCCTGACCCCATCGGCCGATGCGCCCGGCGCCTCAGCGCCCCAGACGGCGGCGCAGCCGGGCCCGACGGAGGGCCCACGCACCGGGGGCGTCGACCACGCGGACCCATCCGGCATCGACCTCCCCGTCGACGTCGACGACGACGTATCGCCCTTCGCCCGGGTCGAAGTAGACGCTCTTGCCGAAGCGGCGGAGGTTCTCCGCGGCGTGTGCGGCGAGCCGGTGCGCCCTGCGCTGGGCCTCGGCGCTGTAGGGCGTCATGCGAGCCACCATCTCCTCCGATCCCACCTACCCACGGCTCCTGTCGGCGCGGCGGGCTCCCGCACATGATCGACGATGACGTTGCTCATCGCCAGTGCCATCTCGTGATCGGCGGCCGACGCCCAGGGCACGGCGATGAGAGCCTCCATCACGGAAGCTCCCACCTCCGACGCCCCCGGTTCTCGGCTGATGCACCTCTCGCACGCCCAGGCGAAGCGCTGCCACTACTGCTCGCGCTGCGTCCACCGGCCGGAGCGGTGGGCGGCCGGCATCAGGACGCCCTGGGGAGGGCCGAGGCCGCGGCGCCGCTCAGTACATCGCGAGCGGACCCGCGCCCGCGGGCGCCGGGAACGCGCGGTCGAGCTCCGCCAGCGTCTCGTCCGGGATCACGAGGTCGAGCGCCTCGCGGTTCTCGGCGACGTGCGCGGCCGTCGCGGCCTTGGCGGTCGCGAAGACGTGCGGCGCCTGGCGGACGACCCACGCGAGGGCGAGCTGGCCCGCGCTGACGCCGAGGGGCTCCGCGAGGGCGGCGAGCGTCGGATCCGTCGCGAGCCGGCCCTGGTCGAGCGGCGAGTACGCCATGACGGGCGTGCGGCGATCGCGGGCCCACGGGATCACGTCGGCCTCGGGCCCGCGCTGGGCGAGGTTGTAGAGCACCTGGTCGGTCTGCACGGCGTCGCCGCCGGGGAGCGCGGCCAGCTCGTCGAGGGCGCGGGCGTCGAGGTTGCTGACGCCCCACGCGCGGATCAGGCCCTCCTCGACGAGCTCCTGCATCGCGGCGACCGTGTCGGCGAGCGGGTGGGATCCGCGCCAGTGCAGCAGGTAGAGGTCGAGCCGGTCGGTGCCGAGGCGCGCGAGGCTGCGGCGGGCGGCCTCGCCCGTGCCGCGGCGGGACGCGTTCGACGGGAGCACCTTGCTGATGAGGAACACCTCGTCGCGGCGACCGGCGATCGCCTCGCCGACGAGCTCCTCGGATCGCCCGCTGCCGTACATCTCGGCGGTGTCGATCGCGGTGAGGCCCGCGTCGAGGCCGGCGCGCAGGGCGTCGAGCTCGGTGGACCGGGCGGCGCGGTCGTCGCCCATGTTCCAGGTGCCCTGCGCGAGGGCGACCGCGGTGCGGCCGTCGGGGAAGGTGGTCGTGGGGATCTCGGTGTCAGGCATCGCGTCCATCCTCGTCCGATCACCGGCCGGAGTCACGGGAGCGCCCCCACCGTGATCCCCACCTGGTACGCCGCGCACGACCCCTCGCCGTCGTCGCAGTCGTCGATCGCGCTGCCCCGGACGCTGATGCTCGCCGGACCCGCCGGCAGGCCATCGGGCACGACGACCTCGCGGACGAAGGCGCCGTCCGCACCCACGCGGAACTGCTCGCCCTCCCGGAAGGCGCTGCCGCCGCCGGTCGCGGGCGCCTCCGACACGATGCGGATCGTGTGCGTCCGGCCGGATCCGTAGCCCAGGTCGCAGTCGACGGCCGGGCCGGCCGCGAGCGCCGCCGCCTTCCGCATCCACCTCACCGCGGGTCCGCGTGCTCCGGCGGCCACACCACGGCGAAGCGCTCGAAGACGATCTCGTCGTCCTCCGACCACGCGGCGCCGCGGGCCGCGCTCACGCGCTCCCAGTAGATGCGGTGCTGCGTGCGCCAGCTCTCGAGGGAGAGGTCGTCCTCGCCCTCGTCGCGCGCGAAGTCGGCGTCGGCGCTGGGGAAGGGCCCGACGCGGAGCTCGGTGCTGCGGATCACGATGCGCGGCGCCCCGGTGCTGTCGCAGGCGATCCAGTGCGACCCGATCCGCGGCACCTCGTCGCCGCGCGCGAGGAAGTCGGCGACCAGCTCGGCGGTCGCGCGCTTGCGGCCCGCGAGCACGATGCCGAGCAGCTCGTCGGCGAGCCGCGCGTGATCGCCGAAGTGCTCGACCGTGCGCTCGGGCCCGGCGGCGACGGCCTGCGGGTGCGCCTCGGCGTACGCGGCCCACATGCGCGCGGCCGCCTCGAGGTCGGGCGGGGAGACGGGCGCGGTCGCATCGCTCATGGGTCCGATGCTCCCACGCGGCCCGGCCGCGGCGGCGGCGCGGCGGGATCCGTCAGCGCGCCCGCGCCACGAACACCATCACGCGCGACGACGCCGTGAGGGGGCCGCGCGCGAAGTCGCCGTGCACCGCATCCACGGCGAAGCCGGCGTCGTCGAGCTGGGCGGTGATCGTCGCGCGGTCGCGGAAGGCGAAGTCCTGCACGTCGGTGACCAGCTCGCCCGTGGTGGCGAAGCGGTTCCGGAAGGCGACCGTGACGAGGCCCGGCCCCGTCTCCTCGACCTCCATCCATTCCTCGAGCGGACCGTGCGCGGTATCGCGCGTGGTCGCCGGCCCGGCCCACGACTCCCAGGCGCGATCAGCGGGGTTCCGGCTCTCGAAGGTGAGCGTGCCGCCCGGGCGGAGGGCCGCGCGCAGGTCGGCGAGGGTGCGGATCCACTCGGCGTCGGGGATGTGCTGCACGACGTTGCCGGTCATCAGGGCGAGGTCGAACGGACCCGCGGGGATGGCCCGGCTGTCGCCGAGGACCCACGCGACGGCGTCGCCACCCCGCCGGGCGCGCGCGACGTCGAGCATCGCGGCCGACGGATCCACGCCCACGACCCGGCGCCCCGGCCGCGCGAGCGAGACCGTGAGCATGCCCGTGCCGCAGCCGAGGTCGACGATCGACCGCGCGCCCACCTCCGCGGCGAGCGCCCGGTCGAAGTCGTGGTCGGGGCCGTCGGGGTTGTCGCCGTCGTAGAGCGCGACGAGGCGGGGGTCGAGGGAGGTCACGCCCCGACGCTAGCGCCGGGCTCGCGCCGCGCGCGCCTAGCCTGATCCCGTGACCGACGATCCCCACCAGCCGCCCGCCCGGAACGGCCGCGGCCGCCGCCTCCCCGACGCCGAGCAGCGGTCCGAGGCGCTCAAGGAGCGGATCTACGTGACGTTCACCGCGCTCGCGGTGACCATCGCGATCGGGCGCGACGCGGATCACGCGACCGTCGGCGGCGCCGCCACGACGCTCCTGCTCACGGTCGTCGGCACGCTGCTCGCGGTGTCGGTCGCCGAGTACATCGCGCAGATGGTGCGCGACGGCGAGGTGCCGGACCGGCGCGACGTGGGCCACATCCTCTACGTCTGCGCCAGCTCGCTCGGGGTGCTGCCCGTGCCGATGGCGGTCCTCGGCCTGTGCGCGCTCGGGGCGCTCGACCTCGCCGCGGCCCTCCGGATCATCTCGATCGCGCTCGTGGCGACGCTCGTGCTCGTGACGCTGCTCGCCGTCCGCCGCCTCCGGGTGAGCCTCGGCGTCAAGCTGCTCGTGCTCGCGGGCGTCGCGGTGCTCGGTGCGGCGGTGCTCGCGGTGGAGCTGGCCGTCCACTGATCCGCTCGGCGTCGACGCCGGGACGCCGGGATCCGACCGACGTAGCGTGAGGCCATGGCCGCGTCCCCGCTCCCCGTGCACCTCGAGACCGCCCGCCTTCGGCTGCGACCGCTGGGACCCGCGGACGCCGACCTCGTCCACCGGCTCTGGGTGGAGCGCGATCCGCGCCATCCGCCGCACCGCCGCGTCGACGGCGAGGGGCATCCGTCGCTCGGGGAGGTGCGCGACCGCCTCCTGGTGCAGGAGGAGGAGTCGCTCCGCACGGGCATCGGGCTGCTCGCCGTCGAGCGCCGCGACGAGCCGGAGGCCATCGGGTACTGCGGGCTCGTCGTCGGGAGCGCGTCGGTCGAGGAACCCGAGATGGCCTTCGAGCTGCTGCGCGACGCGCACGGGCAGGGCATCGCGACGGAGGCGGCGCGCGCGCTCGTCGACGCCGCCCGCGGGACCGGCCGCACCCGCCTCTGGTCGACGGTGCGCCGCTGGAACGCCGCGTCCCTCCGCGTGCTGGAGAAGGCGGGCTTCGCGGAGAGTGGGCGGGTGACGGCGGATCCCGAGCACGGCGACACCGTGTGGATGACCTGCGACCTCGCCCCGGCGGCGACCCGCGACTAGCCTGCGCGCCGCTCGTCCGCCGGCGCCGTACCAGCCGCCGACTCGCCCGCCGCCGACTCGCCCGCCTCCGAGTCCCCCGCCCGCGACTGCCAGCGCACCTCGCCGTCGACGCGCGCGTCCGTGGGCGCGAGCCCGAGCCGCCGCGCCACGGCCTCGCTCGCGGCGTGATCCGGGTGGATGTTCGCCCGCACGACCCCGACGCCCTGCTCCCGCAGCCACGCCACCATCGCCGCCGCGCACTCGGCCGCCGCGCCGGATCCCTGCGTCGCGGTCCCGACGAGCCACGCGACCTCCGCGACGCGCGTCGGCCCCTCGTCGGTCACGGTCGCCTGCACGAAGCCGGCCGCGCGGCCCGTCGCGCGCTCGCGGAGGATCCACACCAGCCACCGCGCGGACCCGTCCGGCGACCGCCCCGCCGCCTGCCGCGCGAAGCGCACCTCGAGCGCGGCGGGCGATGGCGGCTCGCCCCCGGTGAAGCGGTACAGCGCCGGATCCGCCAGCACCCCGACCATCTCCCGCGCGTGCGCGACCACCAGCGGCTCGAGCGCGAACCGCGCCGTGGCGAGCACGGGGGCCGGCGTCGTCGTCATCGCCCGAGCCTCCCACGCATCCGCGGCGGCGACCCGTGCAGCGGGGATCGGCTCCGTCCGCCGGGATCCGGCCCGACGTGCGGCACGCCGCCGCCGCACCCCGCCGATACGCTGACGACGTGACCCCCCGCGGCGCCCCGACGCCCTCCGCATCCGCCGCCTCCTCGTCTGCCCTCGCCGTCCCCGGCGGCCGCCGCGTCGCCGTCCAGTTCGCCGCGATGGGCACGGTCTGGGGCGCGAGCTTCCTCTTCATGAAGGTCGCGCTCGAGGGCGTGTCGTTCGGCCAGGTGTCGTGGACCCGGCTCGTCCTCGGCGCGATCGCGCTGGGCCTCATCGTCGCCGCCCGCCGCCTGCCGCTGCCGAATGAGCGCGTCGTCTGGCTGCACTTCGCGGTGGTCGGCGTCGTCGGATCCGCGATCCCCTACTCGCTGTTCGCGTGGGCCGAGCAGCACGTCACCTCGGGCGTCGCGAGCATCTACAACGCGACCACGCCGATCATGACCGCCCTCCTCGCGACCCTCGCCTTCCGCGTCGAGAGGCTCGGCCGCCGGCAGCTCGCGGGCATCGCGCTCGGCATCGCGGGCGTCGTCGTGATCATCGGCCCGTGGCGCCTCACCCCGAGCGCCGAGGCCGCCGCGTCCGGCCAGCCGCTCCTCGAGCTCGCGGGCCAGCTCGCGTGCCTCGGCGCGGCCCTCTGCTACGGGATCACCTTCGGCTACCTCCGCCGCTTCCTCACCCACCGCGGCATCCCGGGCGTCGTGACGGCCTTCATGCAGATCGGCATGGGCGCCGCCGCGATGCTCGTCGCGACCCCGTTCCTCGCGACCGGACCCGTGGCGCTCGACCTCCCCGTCGTGCTCAGCCTCGTGGTGCTCGGCGTGGTCGGCACGGGCCTCGCGTACCTCTGGAACATGAACGTGCTGCTCGCCTGGGGCCCCACCGCCACCTCGACCGTCACGTACATCACGCCGGTCGTGGGCGTCGCGCTCGGGATCCTCGTGCTCGGCGAGACCCTGCACTGGAACGAGCCCGCCGGCGCCGCCCTCGTGCTCCTCGGCGTGCTCCTCTCGCAGGGGCGCCGCCGTGCCGGGCGCGGATCCGTCGCCTGACCATGGATCGACGACCGCTTCCGTAATACGATGAGCGCATGGCGCGCATCATCAACGGCAGGGAAGTCGACGAGTCCCAGGTCGACGAGTGGGTCGACGAGGCGGAGGCGGGATACGACGTCGGCGCGCTCCGCTCCCGCTGGGGTCGCGCACCCCGTGGGGAGTCAGCCGCGAAGGTCATCCCCGTGCGCCTCACCGACGCCGAGCTCGAGGCCGTCATGGCGCGCGCGCAGCGCGAGGGGCTGAACCGCTCCGAGGCCATCCGCGCGGCGCTGGACGCCTGGTCCCACGCCGCGTGATCGTCCGTCCGTCCGCGCGGAAGCACGGCATCGCGGACGAGGACGCGATCGCGGCGGCGTCGACCGCGCTCGTCACGGGGCCCCTCGACGACGAGGAACCGCAGCGTCAGCTCCGCCTGGGATTCGACACCGCAGCCCGTCTCCTCGAGATCGTCGTGCTCGTGTGGGACGACGGCACGGAGGAGGTCATCCATGCGATGAGGTGCCGGCCGCAGTACCTCGAGCTCCTGGCATGAGGCGCGCACCCACCGCGACGCGCACCCCTCCGACGCCCGGCTAGGCTCGCCGGGTGCGTCTCGTCATCGCCCGCTGCTCCGTCGACTACGCCGGCCGCCTCAGCGCGCATCTCCCCCTCGCCACCCGCCTCCTCATGGTCAAGGCCGACGGGAGCCTCCTCGTCCACTCGGACGGCGGCTCCTACAAGCCTCTGAACTGGATGAGCCCGCCCTGCTCCATCGTCGAGGTCGAGCCCGACGACGACCAGGCGCTCGCGGGCGTCCGCGAGATCTGGCGCGTCGTGCAGCCGAAGACGGCGGACATGCTCGTCGTCTCGATCCACGAGGTGCTGCACGACTCCGCGCACGACCTCGGCGTCGACCCGGGCCTCGTGAAGGACGGCGTGGAGGCGCACCTGCAGAAGCTGCTGGCCGAGCAGATCCACCTGCTGGGCGACGGCCACGAGCTCGTCCGCCGCGAATACATGACGGCGATCGGGCCGGTCGACATCCTCGCGCGCGACGCCTCCGGCAAGTCGGTCGCGGTGGAGCTCAAGCGCCGCGGCGACATCGACGGCGTCGAGCAGCTCACGCGCTACCTCGAGCTGATGAACCGGGATCCGCACCTCGCGCCGGTCACGGGCGTCTACGCCGCGCAGGAGATCAAGCCGCAGGCCCGCACGCTCGCCGAGGACCGCGGGATCCGCTGCCTCCTGCTCGACTACGACGCGATGCGCGGGATGGACGACGGGCACTCGCGCCTCTTCTGATCCACCGCGGCCGCCGCGCCCGCCGCCGCGCCCGCGCCCTCCGGCGGCCCGACGCACCCGGCCGCGACGCCCGCCGCCGCTCCGCCTATCCGCTCACGATCCGCGGACCGTCCGGGCGCCTCCCGCCGCCGGCGACCCGCCCATACTGACGAGGAGCGGCACTTCGCCGCCGTGTCCTCGGGGGTGGATGTGAGGGAGTCGGGTGCGGCCCACGGCCGCGCGCTCCGCCTCGCCCCGGCGCGCCCGGGCGCAGGAGCAGCGTCGCCCGCATCCGTCGGCGTGCGCCCATGACGACCATGACCACGACGGACGTCGCCGCGTCCCGCGCCGCCGCGAAGGCCGCCGGCGCCGGCACGGGAGCTCCCGCCGCCCGCGTCCGCATCGATCCGTACCCCCTCCGTCCCCGGAACCGCTGGCTCCTCCGCCTGCTGTTCTCCCTCCCCTTCGTCGTGATCGCGCTCCTCGCCGACCGGTCGCCCGCCGGCACGGCCGGGGGCCCCGCCTCGACCACGGTCAACGCCGACCTCCTCGCCCGCGTCGCGCGGATCGACTGGACCCGCGCCGACGCCGCCTGGGTCGGCAGCCTCTACCCGCCCGTCGGGACGGTCCTCGCCGCGCTCACGCCCGGCGGCACGCTCGGCATGGGCATCCTCGGCGCCCTCATCGCCGGCCCGTTCCTCCAGCAGATGCTGCAGGCGATGCAGCAGCGCCGCTTCCCGCGCGTGCAGTCCGCCATGTTCATGGTCGCCCTCGGCGCCAACCCCCTGTTCGCCCACATGGTCACCACGAACCTCGAGGCGTTCCTCGGGGTCGCGGCCTTCGGCGTCGGGGCGACGAACATGGTCCGCTTCGTCGCCTACCGGAACACCCAGGCCGGCTTCCGCGCCGGGCTGCTGTTCGCGTTCTCCGCCCTCTCCAGCGCGAGCGGGATCGTCTACATCGTCGTCGTCGGCCTGGCCGCGCCGCTCATCTCGCTCGCCCGCCACGGCCAGCGCGGCGCCCGGGCCTCGAACGTGCTCGTGCTGCTGTTCCCCACGCTCTCGGCCTTCGTCACCGTCGCGTTCCTCCAGCTCGTCTTCCTCGGCGACCCCTTCGCGTTCCTCACGGCGCAGTTCCACTACGACCCGGCGCTCTGGGACACGGTGCCGCAGCTCGTGACGACCCTCAACGGGTTCCTGCTGCTCGCGCCGATGGTGTCCGGCTGGGCGCTCGCGCTCCTCGTGCGGCGGCCGGGCGCCGTGCTCATCTCGACGCTGCTGTTCCTCGGGCTGCTGACCGGCTACATCCTCGGCCTCATCCCCGCCAACTCGGCCGGCAACACCTTCTTCATCATGACGATGATGGGCATGGCGATCCTCCCGGCGGCCACCACGCGTCGGGCGGACGTGCTGATCACCGCCGTCGCGGCCGTCCAGATCGCCATCGCCTGGGCCGCCGCCTACAACCGGCCCGTCGTCCTCGACTGGATGGGCGCCCTCGCCCGCGTCCTCGGCTGGGCCTGAGATGACCACGACGCAGCCCGCGCCCTCGGACGGACGAGACATGACCACGGCGCCGCCGACGTGGCAGGACGACATCGACCCGGGGCCGGTGCGCCAGGGCCCTCGCCAGCGCTACCTCGCCGAGGGGTGGATCCCCGTCCGCCTCCTCGCCGACGGTCGGCAGCTCGTCGCCGCCGACGGACGGCACCGGGATCCCGGCTTCGCGGCCGCGCTGGCCGCGGAGCTCGGCGCGCCCATCGCGCTCATCCACGTGGACCCGTGGGAGCTCAAGGACGCCGTCCTCCGCATCTGCGGCGAGGCCGTGGCCGACGACGCCGCCAATCGCCTCTTCCGCGCGAACCCGGAGCTGTCCGGGCGCCTCGTCTTCTCGCGCGGCCAGAAGGCGGGCGCGCTGGTGGCCGCCGTCGTGCTCGTCGCGCTGGCCGTCGTCTGGCCGCGGCAGACCGCGGTCGGCGCGCTCTCGGTGGTGAGCATCGCGTTCCTCGCGGCGACCGCGTTCAAGTTCGTGGTGGCGCTGCAGGGCGCGCGCTACGACGTGGTCGACCGCGTCACCGACGCGGAGGTCGCGCGGCTCGACGACGCCGACCTGCCGGTCTACACGGTGCTCGTGCCGGTGTTCCGGGAGGCGAACATCGTCGCCCAGCTCATCGAGAACCTCGGCGGCCTCGACTACCCGGCCCACAAGCTCGAGGTCCTCATCCTCATCGAGGAGGAGGACGCCGAGACGCGCGAGGCGATCGTGCACGCGGATCCGCCCGCCCACTTCCACATCGTCACGATCCCCGCGGGCCAGCCGCAGACCAAGCCGCGCGCCTGCAACGTGGGCCTCACGCTCGCGTCCGGCGAGTACCTCGTCATCTACGACGCCGAGGACACCCCGGATCCCGACCAGCTGAAGAAGGCGCTCGTCGCGTTCGACCGCGGCGGCCCCCTGATGGTGTGCGTGCAGGCCGCCCTCAACTACTTCAACGCGAGCGAGAACGCCCTCACCCGCATGTTCACGCTCGAGTACTCGTACTGGTTCGACTACATGCTCGCGGGCCTCGACCACTCGAACCTGCCGATCCCGCTCGGCGGCACCTCGAACCACTTCCGCACGGCCGCGCTCGTCGAGCTCGGCGGCTGGGACCCGTACAACGTCACCGAGGACGCCGACCTCGGCATCCGCGCCTCGGCCGTCGGCTACCGCGTGGGCGTCATCAACTCCACGACCATGGAGGAGGCCAACACCTCCATCCCGAACTTCATCCGCCAGCGCTCCCGGTGGATCAAGGGCTACATGCAGACGACGCTCGTGCACGCCCGCCGTCCGCTCGCGCTGATCCGCGAGGTCGGCATCGTGCGCTTCGTCGCGTTCGCGCTCCTCATCGGCGGCACCCCGGCGACGTTCCTCGGGGTCATCCCCTTCTACCTCGTGACGATCGCGTCGCTGGCGATCCCGAACGAGGTCCTCGCCTCCGTCTTCCCGGCCTGGGCGCTCTGGACGAGCCTGTTCAACTTCCTCATCGGCAACGGGGTGATGGTCTACGTCTCGATGATGGGGCCGTTCAAGCGCGGCACGTTCCACCTCATCCTGTGGTCGCTGCTGAACCCCGTCTACTGGATCCTCCACTCGATCGCCGCGTACAAGGGCCTCTGGCAGCTGCTCACCCGCCCGCACTACTGGGAGAAGACGGAGCACGGCCTCACCCAGCAGTGAGGGAGGCTCCCGGCGGGCGCCCGCGCGAGGCTCGTAGGGTGGGCGGGTGACCGCACCCGACACGTCCGCGCCCGACACGACAGCCGGATCCGCCTCCGCTCCCTGGAGCTGCATCCTGTTCGACCTCGACGGCACCATCACCGACTCGGCCCCCGGGATCACGGCGCAGCTCGCGAAGACGCTCGTCTTCATGGGCCTGCCCGTGCCCGGCCCGGCCCAGCTCCTCGAGTACGTCGGCCCGCCGATCCTCGACTCCTTCCGCGACCTCGCGGGCATGGACGACGCGGCCCAGCAGCGCGCGCTCGCCCACTACCGCGAGGGCTACGCGGGCGGCGGCGTCTTCGACAGCTCGGTCTACCCGGGCGTGCCCGACGTGCTCCGCGCGATCCACGCGGCCGGCATCCCGCTCTCGCTCGCCACGAGCAAGCCCGAGTCGCAGGCCAGGCGCGTGCTCGACCACTACGGCATCGCCGACCTGTTCACCGAGGTCTGCGGCGCCAGCGAGGACGAGGTGCGGTCGGCGAAGGCCGACGTCATCGAGGAGGCGCTCCTCCGGCTGCGCCGCGCGGGGGTGGACCTCGACCACGTCGTGATGGTCGGCGACCGCGAGCACGACGTGCTCGGCGCGGCCGCCCACGGCATCCCGACGGTCATGGTCGGCTGGGGCTACGGCAGCCCGGCGGAGGCCGCCGGCACCATCGCGGTGGTCGACACGGCCGCCGAGCTCGAGGCGATCCTGGTGCCCGAGGCCGCGCGTCCCGCCGCCTGAGGCGTCCGCTCCGAATCCCTCACAAGCAGGAGCCTTTCCACAGATCCGGCCGCTACCCCCCGTTCGCCCGGGGGTTAGCAACACGGAGTGACAGAATGACCGGCGGAGGAACCATGTCAACACCGCAGGACCTGCAGGACCCGCTCGCGCTCGACAGGCAGGTCAGCTACGCGCTCGTCGTCGCCGCGCGCAGCGTGACCGCCCTCTACCGACCCATCCTCGATCCGCTGGGGCTCACCCACCCCCAGTACCTCGTGCTCCTCGCCCTCTGGGCCAGCGGACCGCGCTCGGTGAAGGACCTGAGCCACGAGCTCCAGCTCGACAGCGCCACGCTGTCGCCGCTGCTCAAGCGGCTCGAGGCCATGGGCCACGTGTGGCGCGTGCGCCGGGCCACGGACGAGCGCGTCCTCGAGATCGGCCTCACCGACCAGGGCCGTGAGCTCCGCGAGAAGGCCGTCGCCATCCCGCAGCGCATCCGCGACCGCCTCTCCATGACGGAGGAGCAGCTCGAGGGCCTGAAGACCGTGCTCAGCCAGGTCATCGACAATGCGAAGGGCCTGCCCGAGACCATCTGACGGGCCCGCCGGCCACCCGACCGGCGCACGTCCCCGGCTCCGCCCACCGGCGCCCGACCACCCGATCGGAGCGCGACGAGTGAGCGACACGGTCCGCGCGGTGCTCCTGCTCGAGTGCTACGTCACCGTCACGCTGCTGGCGCCGCTGCTCCTCGGCCGGCTGCCGCTCGTCGCGCAGCGGCCCGTCGCGATGCTGGCCGCCTGGCACGGGTTCCTCGTCACGGCCGTGCTGAGCCTCGGATCCGGGCTCGGCCTCCTCATCCACCAGGGCGTGGCGATGCAGGCGGGCGCCGACGCGGAGCGCGTCGCGGTCGTGGTGCCGCTCGCCTACGCCGCCGCGGGCGTGCTCGGGATCCTGCTGTTCCGCATCGTGGAGGAGGGCGGCCGCGTCGTGCGCGACGCCCGGCATCGCGCGGGCGAGGTGGCGACGCTGCTGCTCGCCTCCCGCCCGTACCGCGTGGCCGGGCGGGACGCGCGCCTCGTCGAGTCCGACGTGCCGCTCGCCGCGCTCTCCCCCGCGACCGGCGTGATCCTCCTCACCACCGAGGCGCGCGCCCGCCTCGACGACGACGAGCTCGCCGCGGTCATCGAGCACGAGACCGCGCACCTGGAGCAGCGGCACGCGCTGGCCGTGCGGCTCGCCCAGGTGTCCCGCGCGATCCTCCCGGCGCTGCCCGCGAGCCAGCGCCTCGCGCTGTCCACCACCATCGCCATCGAGTTCATCGCCGACGACCACGCCGCCCGGGTCGCCGGGCCCGCCGTCGTCGCGGCCGCCCTCGCGAAGCTGGATCCCGAGGGCGGCCTCTCGGGCCTCCGCGCCGACCGCATGCGCCACCCCCGCGGCGGGCACCGGGTCGCGCTGCGGACGCTGTGCGCGCTCGCGTGCGCGCTCCCGGCGCTGCCGCTGCTGATCGTGCTGCTGCCGGTCCGCTGACCCCGTCGGCTGATCCCGTCCGCTGACCCGACGCGCTGATCTGATCCCGCGCGGCCGCCGCGCATGCCGGCCCGGTCCCCGTCCGCGCCGGTCGTCCGCCCGGCACCCGCCGCGGAGGCCGCCCCGACCCGTGCGCTAGGGTCTCCTCTCGAAGGGGAGTAGTCCCCCCCGGCCCGCGGGCCGGACGGCGATGCGTCGACATGCTGGCCCCCCGGGCCCGGTGCATCACCCGCCACGAGCACGTGCACGGCGGGCGGACGAGACCTTCGGCCAGACGAACGACAGGCGCACGCGCGCCGTCGCGCCGGCCGGAGCACCCCCGGGTCCCGGTCGTCGCCCGACCGGAGGACCCATGACATCCATGCCCCCTGCCCGCACGCCCGATCCGACGCCCGCCCAGGTGCGCCGCTGGCGGCAGTACCTCGCCGACGAGCGCGCCGAGGCCGCCGTCTACCGCGACCTCGCCGGCCGCCGCACGGGCGAGGAGCGCGAGATCCTGCTCGCCCTCGCGGAGGCGGAGGGCCGCCACGCCGACCACTGGATCGAGCTGCTCGGCGACCGCGTCGGCAAGCCCGTCCGCGGCGACATCCGCACGCGGGTCCTCGGCCTGCTCGCCCGCCGCTTCGGATCCGTCTTCGTGCTCGCCCTCGCGCAGCGCGCCGAGAGCCGCTCGCCGTACGCGGACGACGCCGACGCGACCGACGCGATGGCCGCCGACGAGCGCGTGCACGAGGAGGTCGTGCGCGGCCTCGCCACCCGCGGCCGGATGCGCCTCTCGGGCACCTTCCGCGCGGCCGTCTTCGGCGCGAACGACGGCCTCGTCAGCAACCTCGCGCTCGTGCTGGGCATCACGGCCACGGGCGTGCCGAACGCCGTGATCCTCGCGACCGGCCTCGCGGGCCTCCTCGCCGGCGCGCTCTCGATGGGCGCGGGCGAGTTCGTGTCCGTGCGCTCCCAGCGCGAGCTGCTCGAGGCGTCCGCCCCGGATCCGGCCACGCGCGACGCCCTCCCCCACCTCGACGTCGACGCCAACGAGCTCGCCCTCGTCTACCGCGCCCGCGGCATGACGGAGGAGGAGGCGCTCGCGCACGCCGACGAGGTCCTGCGCGACCTCGCGGCCGAGACCCGGCCGATCCCCGTGAGCATCGCGGGCGTCGCCGCGTCCGACGACGAGCACGAGAGCGTGGGCACGGCCTGGGGCGCGGCGCTGTCGAGCTTCTGCTTCTTCGCGTCCGGCGCCGTGATCCCGGTGCTGCCGTACCTGTTCGGCCTGCAGGGCCTCGCCGCGCTCGTCATCGCGTGCGTGCTGGTCGCGATCGCGCTGTCCATCACCGGCGCGGTCACCGGCCTCCTCTCGGGCGGCCCGCCGCTGCGCCGCGCCGGCCGCCAGCTGCTCATCGGCTTCGGCGCGGCCGGGGCCACCTACCTGCTGGGGCTGCTCTTCAACACGCAGGCGGGCTGATCCGCGGGTCCCGCCGCCCGCGTCGCCTCCCGCGCGCGGCGGGGCCGGCCTGCCGCAGCCGATACGGTTGTCCGCATGGCTGACGGAGATGACCCCCGCCGTCGCGAGGACTCCCTCGCGACGCGCATGAGCGACGCGGTGTCGCGCACGAGCGAGCGGGAGGTCGCCCTGCGGGCGATGGGCCTGCTCGACGGCCTGTACGAGGGCGACGACTTCCTGCTGCTGGTCGGCGGACGCCACGCGCGCGGGATCCTCAACGGCGCCCCTCCCCTGTACTGGCCCGAGGCCTGGGGCGCCCGCGCGCTCCTCTACGCCTGGACCCCCGAGGCCGCGAAGGTCGTCGAGAAGAACCTCACGAACCGCGCCTGGCGCGTGCGCGAGGCGTGCGCGAAGGTCGTCGCGACCCGGCAGCTGCCGCTCGTGCGCGCGCTGACCGTGCTCGTCACCGACGAGAACGCCCGCGTCCGCGGCGCCGCCCTCCGCGCGCTCGGCGCCGTCGGCTCCCCCGCCGACGAGGACGTCATCCGCCGCGCGCTCACGGATCCCGACACGTCCGTCCGCGTCGCCGCGCACGACGGCCTCGAGGCCCTCGCCGCGCGCCACGACCAGGTGCTGTCCGCCGCCGGGCGCCATGCGGCGGCCGCCGCCGCAGCCGCCGAAGCGGGCGGTCCCGTCGTCGCCGACGACGAGGACACCGAGGACTGACGCCCGGCGGTTCCCCGGCGCCCCCCGTCAGAGGTCGGGGAACGCCGGGAACGCGCAGGTCGGCGAATCCCCGGCATCCGTCCCCGCGGTCACCCGCACGTCCGACGCGGTGGATGCGAGCGGCACGCCCCCGAAGGTCGCCCCAGCGGTCGTGATGTCGGCCGCGGCCATGTCGACTCGCGCCGCGTCGACCGCGGTGCGGCGGAGCGCGAGGCCCAGCGGGTGCGCCGCGTCGTAGCCGTCGAGCTCGGACGACGCCAGGTGCAGCGACCGGGTCGCCCGGAACCCGTCCACCACGATCCCCGTCATCGTCGGGATCGCGCTGCCCGTCGCCGTCGAGTAGCGGGGGTCGAACGCCAGGGGGTTCTTCACCTCGTCGACGCACACGTCGCGGTACTCGACGTCCCGCACGGGGCCGCCGCTCGCGGAGGAGCCCTTGATGCGGATGCCTCCGGCCGCGACGCTCAGCGTCCCGAAGGCGTCCCGGCCGCTGACGGTGACGCGGGCGACGAGCACGTCGCTCACCCCGGCCTGCGTCTCGCTGCCGATCGCGACGCCATGCGTGCCGAACAGGTGGTCGTCGAGGACGCTGATGTGGGCCGACGCCGCGGTGCCCGCCTTGACGGCGATGCCGTCGTCGCCCGCGCTGATCCACGACCGGGCGATCGTCACGTCGGTGGCGCCGGCCGGGTCGATGCCGTCCGTGTTCCGGGCGCCGGCCGGCGTCCGGATCCGCACGCCCCAGACGGTCAGGCCGTCGCCGTGGTCGAAGGACACGTGCGTGCCGGGCGAGTCCACGAGGTCGACGTCGTGCAGCGTCACGTCGTCCGCCCGCGTGGCCGCGACGAGCCGGGGCACGTTCTGGTGGCCGCCCTGCTTGGCGCTCGCCGCGACCTGCCACCAGCTCGCGGTCCCGCCGAGGATCGGGAGGTCGCCCCGGCCGTCGACCCGCCCCTGGCCGGAGCCGGTCGCCGTGCTCGACGCGAGCCCGGAGCGCGACGACAGGGTGATGAAGGGCCGGCAGCCGTCGCCCGCGCCGCCGACGGTGCCGCACGTCGCGCGGCCCGCCACCTGGTAGTCCGCGGCCGCCCGGGAGGCGTGCAGCACGACCGAGGGATCGAGGACCAGCACCTCGCCGGCGCGCACGGTGATCGGCGCGCTGAGGAACGCGGCCGTGGTGCTCGACGCCGCGAGGACGACGGCGCCGCCGGATCCCGCGCACCCGTCGAGGGCGGCCTGGATGCGCGCGGTGTCCGGGGCGTGCGCCTCGTCGGCCGCGGACCCCTGCCGCTCGGCCATCGCGACCGCGGCCGGGACGGTGGCGCACGTGGTCGCCGGCGCGACCGGCTCCGCGACGGCCCTCCGGTCGCCGTGCACGACGGATCCCACGTCGCCCGCCGACGACATGGACGCGACACCCGGCGCCGCCGCGGCGAGGGCGACGACCGATGCGAGGACCGCCACCACGAGCAGCCCGTCGACGAGCAGCGTGCGGATGCGGCGGGGAGCGAGGCCCATGGGACGCCCTTCCGAGGATCGGGGCGAGGAGGTCCCGCGCGATGGGGCCACGGTAGGTCGCCCGGGGGCGGCCCGCGCGGACCCTCCCCAGCGCGGCCCGGCCGGATCAGAGGCCCGCGAGGAAGTCCTCCACGAGGCCGGCGAAGAGGTCCGGTCGCTCGATCTGCGGCATGTGCCCGCAGTCGGGGATGAGGCGCGTGCGCGCGTCGGGCAGCTCGCGCGCGACGGCCGAGAGGTGCGCGGGCGGGAGGATCCGGTCGCGGTCGCCCCACACCGCGAGCACCGGCAGGCCCGACGCCCGCACGCTCTCGACCAGCGGCCGCCGCCAGCGCGAGCTCACGCCGCGGACCGTGCCGAGGTCGCGCGCGATGCCGAGCATCGTGGCCGCGTGCACCGGGCGGGCCGAGAGCTCCTGCGCGTGCCGCATCCGCGCGGCGGTGGTGAGCGCCGGGTCGTGGAAGATCGTGCGGGTCGAGCGCCGCGAGTTGCCGGGCGTGGGCCGCAGCAGCAGGGTCGCGAGCGGGTCGAAGGCGAGCATCCGGAGGCCGACCGTGACCTGCCGGCCGAAGCCCGCGCTGTCGGCGAGCACGAGCGCCCGCACGCGATCCGGGTGCCGCACCGCGAGCGTCATCGCGACGGCGCCGCCGAGCGAGTTGCCGACGACGGTCACGGGTCCGCGCACGCCCGCCGCGTCGAGGTAGGCGGGCAGGGCGTCGGCCAGCGCCTCGAGCGTCGTGGGGCCAGCGACCGGATCCGACCAGCCGAAGCCCGGCAGGTCGAGGCTGTGCAGCGCGTGCCCGGCGGAGAGGCGCGCGTGCTGCTCGTCCCAGTCCTCGAGGCTGCGGCCGATGCCGTGCAGGAGGAGGAGCGGATCCCCGGCGCCCGTCACGCGGTGCCGCACCCGCCGGCCGTCGACGTCGATCAGCGCGGTCCCCGGGGCCCGGAGCGGGTCGACGTCCCCGGGTGCGGCCATGTCGCGACCCTATCGAGATCCTCACGCCGTGGATTCCTGCGATGTCGGGAGGAGGTGCGACGATGGAGGGGCTGCGCATCGCAGCGTCTTCCCCGTCGCCCGGAGCCACGAGCCCGCCCGACGTGCGGCGATCCACCGGGGTCGCCGATGAGCATCAAGGAGCGACACGGCATGACGATCTTCGAGCAGATGGAGTCCGAGGTCCGGAGCTACAGCCGCGGCTGGCCGGTCGTGTTCGACCGCGCGGTGGGCAGCGAGATGTTCAC
>Ga0308163_10000368_pt1 | contig 90180 bp, 95 predicted proteins | sample PhyTR1_FD_201037 | JGI IMG/M metagenome (GOLD analysis project Ga0308163, IMG submission 201037) | Phyllosphere microbial communities from UC Gill Tract Community Farm, Albany, California, United States - DLSLT.R1 | ecosystem: Host-associated > Plants > Phyllosphere > Unclassified | place: USA... | reverse complement strand
ACCACGCCGCGATGATGGAGCCCTGGGACGGCCCGGCCTCCATCGTGTTTACCGACGGCCGCCAGATCGGCGCCACGCTGGACCGCAACGGCCTGCGTCCTTCGCGCTACGTGATCACCGATGACGACCTCGTGATCCTGGCTTCGGAAGTCGGCGTGCTGCCCGTGCCCGACAGCAAGATCATCCGCAAATGGCGTCTGCAGCCCGGCAAGATGCTGCTGATCGACCTGGAGCAAGGCCGTCTGATCGAGGACGAAGAGCTCAAGGCCAACATCGTCAACACCAAGCCCTACAAGCAGTGGATCGAGAACCTGCGCATCAAGCTCGACAGCGTCGGTGGCAAGGGTGCGGTCCAGCCGCCTGTCGCCACGCTGCCGCTGCTCGAGCGCCAGCAGGCCTTCGGCTTCACGCAGGAAGACATCAAGTTCCTGCTGGCCCCCATGGCCGCCAAGGGCGAAGAGGGCGTGGGCTCGATGGGCAACGACAGCCCGCTGGCCGTGCTGTCGGACCGCAACAAGCCGCTGTACAACTACTTCCGCCAGATGTTCGCCCAGGTGACGAACCCGCCCATCGACCCGATCCGCGAAGCGATCGTGATGTCGCTGGTGTCGTTCATCGGCCCCAAGCCCAACCTGCTGGACATCAACCAGGTCAACCCGCCCATGCGTCTCGAAGTCAACCAGCCCGTGCTGGACTTCGAAGCCATGGACAAGCTGCGCAACATTGCCGAGCACACGCAAGGCAAGTTCAAGAGCGAGACCATCGACATCACCTACCCGCTGGCATGGGGCAAGCAGGGCGTCGAAGCCAAGCTGGCTTCGCTGTGCGCCCAGGCCGTCGACGCGATTCGCGGCGGCGCCAACATCCTGATCATCAGCGACCGCGCGCTGTCGGCGACCCAGGTCGCGATTCCCGCGCTGCTGGCGCTGTCGGCCATCCACCAGCACCTGGTGCGTGAAGGCCTGCGCACCACCGCCGGTCTGGTTGTCGAAACCGGCACGGCGCGCGAAATCCACCATTTCGCCGTGCTTGCCGGCTATGGCGCCGAAGCCGTCCATCCCTACCTGGCGATGGAAACCCTGCTGCACATGGGCCAGGACCTGCCGGACGACCTGTCGGGCGAGAAGGCGGTCTACAACTACGTCAAGGCGATCGGCAAGGGCCTGTCGAAGATCATGTCCAAGATGGGCGTGAGCACCTACATGAGCTACTGCGGCGCACAGCTGTTCGAGGCCATAGGCCTGAGCACCGACACCGTCGAGAAGTACTTCACCGGCACGGCCAGCCGCATCGAAGGCATCGGTGTCTTCGAGATCGCCGAGGAAACCATTCGCAACCACCTGGCCGCGTTCAGCGACGACCCGGTGCTCGAGACCATGCTCGAAGCCGGCGGCGAGTACGCCTGGCGCGCACGCGGTGAGGAGCACATGTGGACGCCCGACGTGATTGCCAAGCTGCAGCATGCGACGCGCTCCAACAACTTCAGCACCTTCAAGGAATATGCCCAACTGGTCAACGACCAGAGCCAGCGCCACATGACGCTGCGCGGCCTGTTCGAGTTCAAGGGCGACCCGGCCCAGGCCATCGCGCTCGACGAAGTCGAATCCGCGGCCGACATCGTCAAGCGTTTCGCCACCGGCGCGATGTCGCTGGGCTCGATCTCGACCGAAGCCCATGCGACGCTGGCCGTGGCCATGAACCGCATCGGCGGCAAGAGCAACACCGGCGAAGGCGGCGAGGATCCCAAGCGCTATCGCAACGAACTCAAGGGCATCGCTATCAAGCAGGGCGAGACCCTGGGTTCGGTGATCGGCGCCGACCAGGTCGAAGTCGACGTTCCGCTGCAGGACGGCGACTCGCTGCGCTCCAAGATCAAGCAGGTCGCGTCGGGCCGCTTCGGTGTCACCGCCGAGTACCTGTCGTCCTCGGACCAGATCCAGATCAAGATGGCTCAGGGCGCCAAGCCCGGCGAAGGCGGCCAGCTGCCTGGCGGCAAGGTCACTGACTACATCGGCCGCATGCGCCACTCGGTGCCGGGCGTGGGTCTGATCTCGCCCCCACCGCACCACGACATCTATTCGATCGAGGATCTGGCCCAGCTGATACACGATCTGAAGAACGTCGCCCCGCATGCCGACATCTCGGTCAAGCTGGTGTCCGAAATCGGCGTCGGCACGATTGCCGCCGGCGTGACCAAGTGCAAGAGCGACCACATCGTGATCGCCGGCCATGACGGCGGCACCGGCGCTTCGCCGCTGTCCTCGATCAAGCACGCGGGCGGCCCCTGGGAAATCGGCCTGGCCGAAACCCAGCAGACCCTGGTGCTCAACCGCCTGCGTGGTCGCGTTCGCGTCCAGGCCGACGGCCAGATGAAGACCGGCCGCGACGTCGTCATCGGCGCGCTGCTGGGTGCCGACGAGTTCGGCTTCGCCACCGCGCCGCTGGTGGTCGAAGGCTGCATCATGATGCGCAAGTGCCATCTGAACACCTGCCCCGTGGGCGTGGCCACGCAGGACCCCGTGCTGCGCAAGCAGTTCTCGGGCAAGCCCGAGCATGTCGTGAACTACTTCTTCTTCGTCGCCGAGGAAGTGCGCCAGATCATGGCCCAGCTGGGCATCCGCAAGTTCAACGACCTGATCGGCCGCTCTGACCTGCTCGACACCCGCAAGGGCCTGGAGCACTGGAAGGCCCAGGGCCTGGACTTCAGCCGCCTGTTCGCCCAGCCCATCGTGCCCGCCGACGTGCCGCGTTTCCATGTCGACACCCAGGACCACCTGCTGGACAAGGCGCTGGACGTCAAGCTGATCGAGCGCTGCAAGCCCGCGATCGACAACAAGGAACCGGTGCGCATCATGGAAGTCGCGCGCAACGTGAACCGTTCGGTCGGCGCGATGCTGTCGGGCGCCGTGACCCGCGCGCATCCCGAAGGCCTGCCGGATGACACCATCCGCATCCACTTCGAAGGCACGGGCGGCCAATCGTTCGGCGCCTTCCTGTGCAAGGGCATCACGCTCAACGTCACCGGCGACGCCAACGACTACACCGGCAAGGGCCTGTCGGGCGGCCGCATCATCGTGCGCCCCAGCCACGCCTTCCGCGGCGCTTCGGTGTCCAACACCATCGTCGGCAACACCGTGATGTTCGGCGCCACCAGCGGCGAAGCCTTCTTCAGCGGCGTGGCCGGTGAACGCTTCGCGGTGCGCCTGTCGGGTGCCACGGCGGTGGTCGAAGGCACGGGCGACCACGGTTGCGAATACATGACCGGCGGTACCGTGGTGGTGCTCGGCAAGACCGGCCGCAACTTCGCCGCCGGCATGAGCGGCGGCGTCGCCTACGTCTATGACGAAGACGGCCTGTTTGCCCAGCGCTGCAACACCGCGTCGGTGACGCTGGAAAAAGTGCTGCCGCACAGCGAGTTTGCAAGCACGGTGAACCCTGGCATCTGGCACCGCGGCGAAAGCGACGAACAGCAGCTGCGTGCGCTGGTCGAAGCCCACAGCCGCTGGACCGGCTCCAAGCGTGCGCGCGAGCTGCTCGACAACTGGGCTGCGGCCCGCGTCAAGTTCGTCAAGGTGTTCCCGTCCGAATACCAGCGCGCCCTGTCTGAAATCCATGAACGCAAAGCGAAGGAAGCCATTGCTGCGCAAGCAGAACTAGCTACTGAATCCGAGCCAGTCGTGGCCCTCTGAGGCCCGATCCGCCACCACTTCGCTTATCAATTCAAGGACAGTTTCATCATGGGAAAAGCTACCGGTTTTCTGGAGTACGAGCGCATCGAAGAAGGCTACAAGCCCGTTGCCGAGCGCCTCAAGAACTACAAAGAGTTCGTCATCGCCCTCACGCCCGAGCAGGCCAAGGTGCAGGGCGCGCGCTGCATGGACTGCGGCACGCCGTTTTGCAACAACGGCTGCCCGGTCAACAACATCATTCCGGACTTCAATGATCTGGTGTATCGCAACGACTGGGCCAACGCGATCAAGGTGCTGCACAGCACCAACAACTTCCCCGAGTTCACCGGCCGCATCTGCCCCGCACCCTGCGAAGCCGCCTGCGTGGTGAACATCAATGCCGCTCCCATCGGCATCAAGAGCATAGAGCACGCGATCATCGACCGCGCCTGGGCCGAAGGCTGGGTCAAGCCCATGCCCGCCGCCGTCAAGACCGGCAAGACCGTGGCCATCATCGGCGCCGGCCCGGCCGGCATGGCCGCGGCCCAGCAGCTGGCGCGCGCTGGCCACAGCGTGACGTTGTTCGAGAAGAACGACCGCATCGGCGGCCTGCTGCGCTACGGCATTCCCGACTTCAAGATGGAGAAGTCGCACATCGATCTGCGCGCCAAGCAGCTCGAAGCCGAAGGTGTGGTGATCCGCACTGGTGTGCTGGTTGCGGGTGCCGAAGGCCTGGGCAAGGATTCCAAGGTCACCAACTGGGCCAAGGAAACCGTCTCGCCCGAGCAGCTGATGGCCGAATTCGACGCCGTGCTGCTGTCCGGCGGTGCCGAGCAGTCGCGTGACCTGCCCGTGCCCGGCCGCGAACTCAACGGCGTGCATTTCGCCATGGAGTTCCTGCCCCAGCAGAACAAGGTCAACGCCGGCGACAAGCTGAAGAACCAGATCCGCGCCGACGGCAAGACCGTCATCGTGATCGGCGGCGGCGATACCGGCAGCGATTGCGTCGGTACCTCTAACCGCCATGGCGCCGTGAGCGTGACCCAGTTCGAGCTGATGCCCATGCCGCCCGAGCAGGAAGACAAGCCGCTGGTCTGGCCTTACTGGCCCTACAAGCTGCGCACCTCGTCCAGCCACGACGAAGGCTGCGAGCGCGAGTTCGCCATCGGCACCAAGGAATTCATCGGCGAGAAGGGCCAGCTCACGGGCGTCAAGACCGTGCGCCTGGAGTGGAAGGACGGCAAGATGACCGAAGTTCCGGGCTCCGAGCAGATCCTCAAGGCCGACCTGGTGTTCCTGGCAATGGGCTTTGTGAGCCCCGTGGCCTCGATCCTTGAATCGTTTGGTGTCGAAAAGGACCAGCGCGGCAACGCCAAGGCCACGACCGACGCGGCTGTCGGCTACGCCACCAGCGTGCCCAAGCTGTTTGCTGCGGGCGACATGCGCCGCGGCCAGTCGCTGGTGGTCTGGGCGATCCGTGAAGGGCGCCAGGCGGCACGCGCTGTGGATGCGTTCCTGATGGGCAAGAGCGCGCTGCCACGCTGAACGCGCTTGCCCTGTTCAAAGGCGCCTCCTTGGGGGCGCCTTTTTCATGGGAGGGCAGGGCTCAGCGCAAGCACAGCAAGCGTGGCGTCGCATCGGCCCCGCACCAGACCACGGCGTTCTGCTGATAGGCCTGGCCCCATTCCCCCGCTGCGGCTTCGCCCATGCCTTCGACAAAGCAACCCACTTCGGGTGACCAAGCGTTCTTTGGGTGGCTGCCCACCGCGCGTACCCATCGCCAGCCGGCTTGTTGCAGGGCTTGTTCCAGGCGTTGCTGGCGCGCCTGGTTCTCGGTGTCGCTCAGTGGCTGGCTATAGGGGTTGCAGGCAGTCATTACACAGCCGGCCTGGATGCCGCGGCGCTGGCAATAGGCTGCCAGCGCGGCGCTGGGCTGGTCGATGTGGAGCACAAAGTCGGGTCCTGCATGCACCACGTAGTCGGTTTCGCGGTAGGCCTGAAGGAGCGCCGGATCGATGCCGCAAGGGTCTGGAAAAGCCATGGAAGTGGGAAAGTCAGGGTAAACCAGGGGCGGTTTTGCGACAGCGATATGCGTTTTCAAGCGGACTGGGCGACAATAGCCGTCTTTCCTGCGGGCCGGCAGGCGCTGCGCGCGTCTTTGGCCAGCCTGCCATTGTTTCCTCATTTTTACCGCCATGAAAAAACGTAACCTCGTCGCAATGCTGGCCCTGAGTGCCATTTTGGCTGCCTGTGGCAAGAACGAGCCTGCAAAGCCGGTGGCCACCGATGCCCCTGCGCCTGCCGCTGTGGTCACCAAGGTGGTCGTGGGCCTGGACGACAACTTCCCGCCCATGGGTTTCCGCGACGAGAAGAACGAACTGGTCGGTTTCGACATCGACCTGGCGCGTGAAGCCGGCAAGCGCATGGGCCTGGACATGGAGTTCAAGCCCATCGACTGGAGCGCCAAGGAAGCCGAACTCGCGGGCAAGCGCGTCGACATGCTGTGGAACGGCTTGACCATCACCGAGCAGCGCAAGGAGAAGATCGCCTTTTCTTCGCCCTACATGGAAAACCACCAGATCATCGTGGTGCTGGCCAATGGCGGCATCAAGACCAAGGCCGATCTGGCCGGCAAGGTCGTGGGCGCGCAGGATGGCAGCTCGGCCGTCGACGCGATCAACAAGGACGAGGCCGTGGCCAAGAGCTTCAAGCAGTTGAAGACCTTCGGCGACAACATCACCGCGCTGATGGACCTGTCCACCGGCCGTCTCGACGCCGTGGTGGTCGATGAAGTCGTGGGCCGCTTCCACGTCGCGAAGAAGGCCGAAGAGTACCGCGTGCTCGAAGAGAACTTCGGCGTCGAGGAATACGGCGTGGGCCTGCGCAAGGAAGACACCGAGCTGCTGACCAAGCTCGAAGCTTCGATGGCCGAGATGAAGAAGGACGGCAAGGCCGCCGAGATCGCCACCAAGTGGTTCGGCAAGGACATCATCAAGTAAGCAGACTGTCCCAGGCTTGGCACCGGCTGCGCCGTCATAGGCCTGCCGGTGTTTTGCGTTTCAGGACCACAAGGCAATTGCATGGAATACGTTCTCTCCCTCCTCGGGCCCCTGTCCCAGGGGGCGGTGGTCACACTGAAGCTGTTCGTGGTGACCCTGGTGCTGGCGGTGCCGCTGGGGCTGGTGCTCGCGCTGGCGCGCCTGTCGCGCTTTCGTGCGCTCGCGCGCCTGGTGGGCGGCTACATCTGGCTGATGCGCGGCACGCCGCTGATGCTGCAGATGCTGTTCATCTACTTCGCGCTGCCCTTCGTGCCTGTGATCGGCGTGCGCTTTGATGACTTTCCCGCTGCCGTCGTCGCCTTCTCGCTGAATTACGCCGCGTACTTCGCGGAAATCTTCCGCGCCGGCATCCAGTCCATAGACCGCGGCCAGTATGAAGGCGCGAAAGTGCTGGGCCTGACCTATGGCCAGACCATGCGCCGCATCGTGCTGCCGCAGATCTGGCCGCGCATCCTGCCGCCGCTGAGCAACGAGACCATCACCCTGGTCAAGGACACCTCGCTGATCTACGTGCTCGCGCTCAACGATCTGCTGCGCGCCGCGCGCGGCATCGTGCAGCGTGACTTCACCACCACGCCGTTCATCGTCGCCGCCTGCTTTTATCTTGTCATGACCCTCATGCTGACCTGGGGCTTCCAGTACCTGGAGAAACGCTATGCCAAATACGACGCCTGAGGCCGGGCCTGAAACCTTGGCGGGCCGTGAGGTGATGATCAGCGCCCAGGACATCTGCAAGGCCTTCAACGGCCAGCCAGTGCTGCGCAAGGTCTCGCTGGACCTGCGCCGCGGCGAGGTCGTGGCCGTGATCGGGCCTTCGGGCTCGGGCAAGAGCACCTTTCTGCGCTGCCTCAACCATCTCGAGACCATAGACAGCGGCCAGTTGCTCATCGAAGGCGAAGCGTTGGCGCAAACCAACGCCGCGGGCGTGTGCAGCTATGTGCCCGAAGCCCAGATCCGCCGCATCGGCCGCAAGATGGGCATGGTGTTCCAGTCGTTCAATCTTTTCCCGCATCTCACGGTGCTGGAGAACGTGATCGAGGCGCCCATCATCGTCAAGGGCCTGACGCGCGCGCAGATCGTGCCGCAGGCCGAAGCGCTGCTGGCCAAGGTCGGACTGTTGGAAAAACGTAACAGCTATCCGGCGCGCCTGTCGGGCGGGCAGAAGCAGCGCGTGGCGATTGCGCGCGCGCTGGCCATGGAGCCCGACATCCTGTTGTTTGACGAGCCCACCTCGGCGCTCGACCCCGAGCTGACAGGCGAAGTGCTGCGCACCATGCGCGAGCTGGCCCAGGAAAAGATGACGATGCTGGTCGTGACCCATGAAATGGGGTTTGCGCGCGAGGTCGCCAACCGCGTGGCGTTCATGGATCGCGGCGAATTGATCGAGTCCGGTCCGGCCGCCGAATTCTTTGCGCAGCCAAAACACGCACGCACGCAAGCATTTCTGCACAATATGCTTTGACCTCGGTGCCGGCGCAGGGCGCAAGCCCAAGCCGGCCCATTCCCGGGGTTAGTGTGAGCAAACATACATGAATGTATGTAATCGTTTAATATCCCTGTGATGCATTTTTCTTTTTTCCTGTAGGAGCCGTAGGTTCATGACAGCCCCCGCGCCCCTGGTAGAACTGCGCAACGTAACCTTTGGTTATGGCGAGCGGGTGATCCTGCGCGACCTCAGCCTGCAGATTCCGCGCGGCAAGGTCACGGCATTGATGGGTGCGTCCGGCGGCGGCAAGACCACGGTGCTGCGCCTGATCGGTGGCCAGCAACGCGCCCAGCAGGGCCAGGTGCTGTTTGACGGCCAGGATGTGGGCGGCATGAACCAGTCCCAGCTCTACGCTGCGCGCCGGCGCATGGGCATGCTGTTCCAGTTCGGCGCGCTGTTCACCGACATGAGCGTGTTCGACAACGTGGCTTTCGCGCTGCGCGAGCACACCGATCTGCCCGAGGACCTGGTGCGCGACATCGTGCTGATGAAGCTCAACGCCGTCGGTCTGCGCGGCGCGCGCGCGCTGATGCCCAGCGAGATCTCGGGCGGCATGGCGCGGCGCGTGGCGCTGGCGCGGGCCATTGCGCTCGATCCGGAACTGATCATGTACGACGAGCCATTTGCCGGCCTCGACCCGATTGCGCTGGGCACGGCCGCCCACCTGATCCGTGAACTCAATGACGCCATGGGCCTCACGACGGTGCTGGTTTCGCACGATGTGGTGGAAACCTTCCAGGTCGCCGACCATGTGATCATTCTCGGCCCGGCCTGTGTCGCGGCCCAGGGCACGCCCGCCGAAGTCATGGCCAGCACCGATCCGCTGGTCGACCAGTTCGTGCATGCGCGTGCCACCGGCCCCGTGCCATTCCACTATCCAGGCGTGGACGCCGCCCAGGACTTCGGCCCGGGAGCGCGCGCATGAATCGCCTGCACCCTGCGCGCATCGGCGCCGCCTTGCGCGCCCATTGCACCGCCATTGGCCAGGCCACGCGCCTGCTGCTGCGTCTGTTCGGCCTGCTCGGCGCCACGCTGCGCCGGCCGCGGCTGATGGGTGACCAGATCCATTTCCTGGGCAACTATTCGCTGGCCATCATCGGTGTGTCCGGCCTGTTTGTCGGTTTCGTTCTCGGCCTGCAGGGCTATTACACGCTGCAGCGCTACGGCGCTTCCGAGGCGCTGGGCCTGCTGGTGGCGCTGTCGTTGGTGCGCGAGCTCGGGCCCGTAGTCACGGCGCTGCTGTTTGCGGGCCGCGCGGGCACGGCGCTGACGGCGGAAATCGGCTTGATGAAGGCCGGCGAGCAGCTCAGCGCGATGGAGATGATGGCCGTCGACCCGGTGCGCCGCATTCTCGCGCCGCGTTTCTGGGCCGGCGTGATCGTGCTGCCCCTGCTGGCCGCGGTGTTCAGCGCCGTCGGCGTGATTGGTGGCTGGGTCGTTGGCGTGCTGATGATTGGCGTCGATGGCGGCGCTTTCTGGGGCCAGATGCAGCAGGGCGTCGACTGGTGGGCGGACCTGGGCAATGGCGTGATCAAGAGCGTGGTGTTTGGCGTGGCCGTGACCTTTGTCGCGCTGCTCCAGGGCTACCTGGCAAAACCGACGCCCGAAGGCGTTTCCCGCGCGACAACGCGCACCGTGGTCATGGCCTCGCTGGCCATCCTGGGGCTGGACTTCCTGCTCACGGCCACGATGTTCAGTATTTGATGCTCCCACCAGGTGGGTGAGAGGAAGATTCATGCAGCAATCGAAAAGTGACTTGTGGGTAGGCCTGTTTGTACTGCTGGGTGCAGCGGCCCTGGTGTTCCTGGCCCTGCAGTCGGCCAATCTGCTGAGCCTGAGCTTTCAGCAGACCTATGCCGTGACTGCGCGCTTCGACAATATCGGCGGACTCAAGCCCAAGGCCGCGGTGCGCAGCGCCGGCGTGGTCGTGGGCCGGATCCAGTCCATTACCTTTGATGACCAGACCTTCCAGGCCAATGTGCACATGGCGCTGGAAAAGCAATACAAATTTCCCAAGGACAGCTCGCTCAAGATCCTGACCACCGGCCTGCTGGGCGACCAGTACATCGGTATCGAGGCGGGTGCGGATGAAGCCAACCTGGTTGAAGGCGACCGCATCATCGCCACGCAATCGGCCGTGGTGCTGGAAAATCTCATTGGGCAGTTCCTCTACAACAAGGCGGAAGAGGGTGGCACCAGCGCCCCTGCACCGGAAAAACAATGAACTCAAGCTATTTGACGGGCGCGTCCCGCACCCCCGCCGCCATTGCATTGGTGCTGACGCTGGCGCTGGCCGGCTGTGCCACCACGGCCGACCCGCAGGCTGCTGACGGCACCACGGCCACCACCGCGGCCAACCCCGCCGATCCCTTCGAGCCGTTCAACCGCAGCATCTACAGCTTCAACACGACGCTGGACGATGCGGTGCTCAAGCCCGTGGCCACGCTGTACCGCGATGTCACGCCGGCCGTCGCGCGCGAAGGCGTGGGCAATTTCTTCTCGAACCTGGGCGATGCCTGGTCATTTGTCAACAACCTGGCCCAGGCCAAGGGTGAAGGCGCGTACTACAGCATCGTGCGCTTCAGCGTCAACACGGTGCTCGGCATTGGCGGCCTGTTCGATGTCGCCAGCGAAATGGGCGTGCCGCGCAGTCCGCAGGATTTCGGCCTGACGCTGGGCCGCTGGGGCGTGCCCACCGGTCCTTATCTGGTGCTGCCGGTGCTTGGCCCCTCGACGGTGCGCGATACCGCGGCGCTGCCGATTGACGTGAAGGGCAACCTGCTGGGCTATACCCACGACGTGAGCACGCGCAACAGCCTGTCGGTGCTGGGCCTGGTGGACAAGCGTGCGCGCCTGCTGCAGGCCGGCGACATGCTCGATGCGGTGGCGCTTGACAAGTACAGTCTGACGCGCGACGTCTACCTACAGTTGCGCCAGCAACGTGCCCACGGCGATAACGGCGGCTACTCCGACGATTTCTCCGATGAGGATGACACCGCAGGCATGCTGCCACCCGAACAATAAGGACTGCTTGCAACTGCTTGCATCCCTTGACATGCGCGTCATCATTCACGGCGCGCGCTCCCGCACAATCGAAGACGACGAGGTCCCTGTGACTTTGGCTTCAAGAAGGAAAATACGATGATGAATCGACGTATCTGGGCAGCGACCGCTGCCGCCTGGTTGGCTCTTTCGGTGGGCCTGCCGACGACTGCGCTGGCCGCTGAGGAAACGCCTGACGCATTGGTCAAGCGCGTCTCTGCCGATGTGCTGGACACCATCCGCAAGGATCAGTCGCTGAAGTCCGGCGATGTGGCGCGCATCGGCGCGCTGGTCGACAAGATGGTCATGCCGCACGTGAACTTCCAGCGCATGACGGCCGCGGCCGTGGGCCCGCAGTGGCGCCAGGCGACGCCTGAGCAGAAGCAGCGCCTGCAGGCCGAATTCAAGGCCTTGCTGATACGCACCTATGCGGGCGCCGTGGCCCAGGTCAATGACCAGAGCGTGGTGGTCAAGCCCATGCGCTCCGCGGCGGGCGACAAGGATGTGCTGGTGCGCACCGAAGTGCGCGGCAAGGGTGACCCCATCCAGCTGGACTACCGTCTGGAGCAGGGCGCGGATGGCGCCTGGCGCATTTACAACCTGAACGTGCTGGGCGTGTGGCTGGTCGAGACCTACCGCAGCCAGTTCGCCCAGGAAGTCAATGCGCGCGGCATCGATGGCCTGATTCAGGCGCTGGCTTCGCGCAACAAGGTCTGAGGCACAGCGCCATGCAGGCCTCTCGCTGGCAACTGCCCGCTGAATTGACCCACGCGCAGGCCGGTGCCTGCGCGCAGGCGCTGGTGGCGCAGATCACTGCCTCGGCCCAGGCCCGGGTGGATATCGACTGCTCGGCGCTGCAGACCTTTGATTCGTCGGCGCTGGCGGTACTGCTCGCGGCCCGGCGTGCCGCCGTGTCCGCCGGCAAATCGCTGGCGGTGAGCGGGCTGCCCTCAGGCCTGCAGTCCATCGCCACGCTGTACGGCGTGAGTGCGCTGCTCGCGCCCGAGTCGGCGCCAGAAACCGCGTCTGTGACTGTCTGATCAGCACCCGCGCCCGGCTTTCGTGGGCGCCAGCAGCGAACAATGCAGGGCCGGGCTTAAAATGCCAAGTTCCCATGCCCGCTGTCTCATTCCAATCCATCTCCAAGACCTACCGCACGCCCAAGGGCGTGTTCCGGGCCCTCAACGACGTCAACCTGGACATCGAGGAGGGCGAGTTCTTCGGCCTGCTCGGGCCCAACGGGGCCGGCAAGACCACGCTGATCAGCATCCTCGCGGGGTTGACGCGCGCCGATGGCGGTCGCGTGCTGGTCCAGGGCAGCGATGTCCAGGCGGATTACGCCGATGCCAGGCGCAAGCTGGGCATCGTGCCGCAGGAGCTGGTGTTTGATCCCTTCTTCAATGTGCGCGAGGCGCTGCGCTTCCAGTCGGGCTACTTCGGCGTCAAGCACAACGAGGCCTGGATCGACGAGCTGCTGCACAGCCTGGGCCTGAGCGACAAGGCCGACGCCAACATGCGCCAGCTCTCGGGCGGCATGAAGCGCCGGGTGCTGGTCGCGCAGGCGCTGGTGCACAAGCCGCCCATCATCGTGCTCGATGAACCCACGGCCGGCGTCGATGTCGAGCTGCGCCAGACGCTGTGGCATTTCATCGCCAAGCTCAACAAGCAAGGCCATACGGTGCTGCTGACGACCCATTACCTCGAAGAAGCCGAAGCGCTGTGCAGCCGTGTGGCAATGCTCAAGCAGGGCGAGGTGGTCAAGCTGTCGAGCATGTCCGACCTGCTCAAATCGGCCTCGGCCAATGTGCTGCAGTTCAAGACCAACAGTCTCTTGCCCGAACATCTGCGCACGGCGGCGCGCGTCACGGGGCGCATCGTGCAGATGCCCGCGCATGACGCGGGCGACATCGAACGCTACCTGTCCGCGCTGCGTGAAGCCGGGGTGGTGATCGAAGACATGGAAATCCGCCGCGCGGATCTCGAAGACGTGTTCCTCAACATCATGGGCGAAGCCCGAAGTGAACCCCAGACACAAGCCGGGAGCGTCGCATGAGAGGCTGGCAGACCCTGTTCTACAAGGAAGTGCTGCGTTTCTGGAAGGTCAGTTTCCAGACCGTCGCCGCGCCGGTATTGACGTCGGTGCTGTACCTGCTGGTCTTCGGCCATGTGCTCGAAGGCCGGGTGCTGGTCTATGACCGCATCAGCTATACCGCCTTCCTGATTCCCGGCCTGGTGATGATGAGCGTGCTGCAAAACGCCTTTGCCAACAGTTCGTCGAGCATCGTGCAGAGCAAGATCATGGGCTCGATGGTGTTCATCCTGCTCACGCCGCTGTCGCACTGGGCCTGGTTCACGGCTTACGTCGGCTCGTCGGTGCTGCGCGGCCTGCTGGTCGGCCTGGGCGTGTTCATCGTGACGCTGTTCTTCGCCGTACCCGAATTCGCCGCGCCGGTCTGGATCCTGGTCTTCGTGGTGCTGGGCGCCGCGCTGCTGGGCACATTGGGCGTGATTGCCGGGCTCTGGGCCGACAAGTTCGACCAGATGGCGGCGTTCCAGAATTTCCTGATCATGCCCATGACCTTCCTGTCAGGCGTGTTCTATTCCATTCAGTCGCTGCCGCCGTTCTGGCAGAGCGTAAGCCACCTGAACCCGTTCTTCTACATGATCGACGGCTTCCGCTATGGCTTCTTCGGCCAGAGCGATGTCTCGCCCTGGATCAGCCTGGCCATCGTCGGCGGTGCCTGGCTTGCCGTGAGCGCGCTGGCGGTACACCTGCTGCGCACCGGCTACAAGATTCGCCACTGAGTCGCCATGGCTCCTTTTGTTTGCAACCCTTTCCCGGCCCCCCACGGCCAGGACTACGCAGGCCGCTACAGCGCCACTGCGCGAAATCCGACATGACTGCCGACCAACTCAAAGCCATCATCAGCGCGGGCCTGCCCTGCGAACACCTGGAACTCGAAGGCGACGGACGCCACTGGTTTGCGACCATCGTTTGCGCCAGCTTCGAAGGCCAGCGCCTTGTGCAGCGCCAGCGCATGGTCTATGCCACGCTGGGCAACAAGATGCACACCGACGAGGTCCATGCCCTGTCGATGAAGACCTTCAGCCCGGCCGAATGGGCCGATCGCGCCTGACGCCAGCCCTGCCTTCACGGCTGCTTTAACTTTTATTTGGGCCTACCAGCCATGGACAAACTCTTGATTCGCGGCGGTCATCCGCTGCACGGCGAGGTCTCGATTTCCGGCGCCAAGAACGCCGCCCTGCCGGACCTGTGCGCCGCGCTGCTCACCTCCGAGCCGGTGGTGCTGCGCAATGTGCCGCGGTTGCAGGACGTCGCGACGATGCTGCAGCTGATCCGCAACATGGGCGTCGAGGCCGAACATGCCTCCGATGGTTCGGTGCGCATCGACGCCAGCCGCCTGTCCACGCCCGAAGCCCCGTACGAGCTGGTCAAGACCATGCGCGCCTCGGTGCTCGCGCTGGGCCCGCTGCTGGCGCGCTTTGGCGAAGCCACGGTGTCGCTGCCCGGCGGCTGCGCGATTGGCTCGCGTCCGGTCGAGCAGCACATCAAGGGCCTGCAGGCCATGGGTGCGCAGATCGTGGTCGAGCATGGCTACATGATCGCCAAGCTGCCCGCGGGCCGCACGCGCCTGCAAGGCACGCGCATCACCACCGACATGGTCACCGTGACCGGCACCGAGAATTTCCTGATGGCCGCGGCGCTGGCCGAAGGCGAGACGGTGCTCGAGAACGCGGCGATGGAGCCCGAAATCATCGATCTGGCCGAAATGCTGATCAAGATGGGCGCGCGCATCCAGGGCCATGGCACGAGCCGCATCACCATCCAGGGCGTGGAGCGCCTGCACGGCTGCGACCACCAGGTCGTCGCCGACCGCATTGAAGCCGGTACCTTCCTGTGCGCCGTCGCCGCCACGGGCGGCGACGTGGTGCTGCGCCATGCGCGCGTCGACCACCTGGGCGCGGTGCTGGACAAGCTGCGCGACGCCGGCGTGCAGATCGAGGCACTGGACGGCGGCCTGCGCGTGCGGGCCTCCGGCCGCCTCAAGGGCCAAAGCTTCCGCACCACCGAATATCCGGGTTTCCCGACCGACATGCAGGCCCAGTTCATGGCGCTGAATGTCATTTCCCATGGCGCGGTGCAGGTCACCGAAACCATCTTCGAAAACCGCTTCATGCATGTCAACGAACTGGTGCGCCTGGGCGCCAAGATCCAGATCGACGGCAAGGTGGCGCTGGTCGAGGGCGTGGAACGCCTGTCGGGCGCCACGGTGATGGCCACCGACCTGCGCGCTTCGGCCAGCCTGGTCATTGCCGGCCTGGTCGCCCAGGGCGAGACCGTGGTCGACCGCATCTACCACCTCGACCGTGGCTACGACTGCATGGAAGCCAAGCTGCGCGCGATCGGCGCCGATATTGAAAGAGTCTGATGATTACCCTTGCCCTGTCCAAAGGCCGTATCTTTGAGGAAACCTTGCCCCTGCTGGCCGCGGCCGGCATCGAGGTGCTGGAAGACCCGGAAAAATCGCGCAAGCTGATTTTGCCCACCAACCAGCCCGACCTGCGCGTGGTGCTGGTGCGCGCCTCCGATGTGCCGACCTATGTGCAGTACGGCGGTGCCGATCTGGGCGTGACCGGCAAGGACACGCTGATCGAGCATGGCGCCGAAGGCCTGTACCAGCCGCTGGACCTGCGCATCGCGCAGTGCCGCGTGAGCGTGGCCGTGCGCGCCGACTTTGACTATGCGCTGGCCGTGAAGCAGGGCTCGCGCCTCAAGGTCGCGACCAAGTACACCGAGATCGCGCGCAACTTCTTCGCCAGCAAGGGCGTGCACGTCGACATGATCAAGCTCTACGGCAGCATGGAACTGGCGCCGCTCACGGGCCTGGCCGACGCGATTGTCGACCTGGTGTCCACGGGCAATACGCTCAAGGCCAACCATCTGGTCGAAGTGGAACGCATCATGGACATCAGCTCGCATCTGGTCGTCAACCAGGCGGCATTGAAGCTCAAGCAGGCGCCGCTGCGTCGCCTGATCGACGTGTTTGCCCGCGCCACGCAGGCCCAGGCCTGAACCCCACGCCCCACGGAATCCGCAAAAAAATGAAAGCCACGCCCCTTCGCCTGCGCACCGACAGCGCCGATTTTGAAACCGCCTTCCAGGCCCGCCTGCATTGGTCGGCCGACACGGATGCGGCCATCGAGCAGCGCGTGGCCGATATCCTGGCCGATGTACAGCAGCGCGGTGATGCCGCGGTGCTCGAGTACACGCAGCGCTTCGATGGTCTCGCGGCCACAGACATGGCGGCGCTGGAGCTTACGCCTGCCGAACTCCAGGCCGCGTTTGACGGCCTGCCCGATGTCCAGCGCGCAGCGCTGCAGTCGGCCGCCGAGCGCGTGCGCCGCTACCATGAGGCGCAGAAGAAGGCCAGCGGCGAAAGCTGGAGCTACCGCGACGAAGACGGCACGCTGCTGGGCCAGAAGGTCACGCCGCTGGACCGCGTGGGCATCTATGTGCCCGGCGGCAAGGCCGCCTATCCGTCGAGCGTGCTGATGAATGCGATTCCCGCGCATGTCGCGGGAGTGGGCGAAATCATCATGGTCGTGCCCACGCCCCAGGGGGCGAAAAACGCGCTGGTGCTGGCCGCGGCTTATGTTGCCGGCGTGCACCGCGTGTTCACCATCGGCGGCGCCCAGGCCGTGGGCGCGCTGGCCTATGGCACGCAGACCGTGCCCAAGGTCGACAAGATCACCGGCCCGGGCAATGCCTATGTGGCCAGCGCCAAGAAGCGCGTGTTCGGCACGGTGGGCATAGACATGATTGCCGGTCCGTCCGAAATCCTCGTGCTGGCCGATGGCAGCACGCCTGCCGAATGGGTCGCGATGGACCTGTTCAGCCAGGCCGAGCACGATGAACTTGCGCAAAGCATCCTGCTGAGTCCCGACGCCGACTATCTCGACGCCGTGCAGCGCGAAATCGACCGCCTGCTGCCCGAGATGCCGCGCGCGGCCATCATCGCCAAGAGCCTCAACGACCGCGGCGCGCTGATCCTCACGCGCGACATGGAAGAGGCCTGCGCGATCAGCAACCGCATCGCACCCGAGCATCTGGAAGTCTCCAGCCAGGACCCGCACCGCTGGGAGCCGCTGCTGCGCCACGCGGGCGCGATCTTCCTGGGTGCCTATACCAGCGAATCGCTGGGCGACTACTGCGCCGGCCCCAACCACGTGCTGCCCACCAGCGGCACGGCGCGCTTTTCCTCGCCGCTGGGCGTCTATGACTTCCAGAAGCGCTCGAGCCTGATTGAGGTCAGCGAAGCCGGCGCGCAGACGTTGGGGCGGATTGCCTCGGTATTGGCGCACGGCGAAGGTCTGCAAGGCCATGCACGTGCAGCCGAAATGCGGTTGAAGGACTGAGACAAGACACCGTCGCTTCAGCACGGGGTTCGTGCAACACGAACTTCGTGTCACACGAATTTCGTGTAAACTCGTGTCCATGAAAAACGTGACCATCACCGTGGACGACAACGTGCTTGAATGGGCGCGGGTCGAAGCTGCCCGGCGTGGCACCAGCGTGTCGCGCATGGTCGGGGATTTCCTCGCCGAAATGCAGCGCCGCGAGGACGCCTACGAGCGCGCCTACCTGGCCTGGCGCACCGACGAGCGCACCTGGCAGGCCGATGGAGCGCAAGCCCCGTCGGCGCGCAGCGTCTGCTTTGCACGCACTTCCGCTGGAGAAAACGCATGAGCCGCGCGAATCCCTTGCGCCAGCCGGTGTTTGTCGATACCTCGGTGCTGGTCTGCGCCGAGGACGCGTCCCATCCGGCCCATCCCGCCGTGCTCGGCTGGCTCGACCGGCTGTGGCGCGAGCGCCTAGGCCGCGTGAGCTCGCAAGGCCTGGCCGAGTTCTATGAGACCGTGACCGTCGCCAAGCCCCGGCCCATGTCCCAGGGCGATGCGCGCGCCGCGATCCGCCGCTACAACACCTGGACGCCGTGGCAGATCGATGCCGCGACGCTGGAGACCGCCTGGGCCGTGGAGGCCCGCCACCAGCTGGCCTGGGGCGACTGCCTGGCGCTGGCCGCGGCCCAGCACAGCGGCTGCGAGACCCTGCTGTCGCTGCAGCTGCCACACGGCGCGCAGTTTGGCGGCGTGCAGATCATTCATCCCGTGCAGCAGCCCATCGTGGTCCTGGCTGGCGCGGGCGCAGAGGACTGAAGACCCATGACCCAACCCGAGAACCTTTGCCGCGCCTTGCAGCGCATCCGTCCCGATGTGCGCGCCATGCACGCCTATGTGGTGCAGCCCGCGGGCGGCATGCTGAAGATGGACGCGATGGAAAATCCATTCGAGCTGCCCCAGGCACTGCAGGCCGCGCTGGGCGCACGCCTGGGCGCGCTGGCGCTCAACCGCTATCCTGGCGAGCGGCTTGAAGACCTCAAGCGGGCGCTGATGGACTATGCGGGCGCGCCCGCGGGCTCGGCCATCCTGCTGGGCAACGGCTCGGATGAAATCATCTCGCTGCTGGCCCTGGCCTGCGCCCAGGCCGGCGAAGGCCAGCGCGCCAAGCTGCTCGCGCCCATGCCGGGCTTTGTGATGTACCCGATGAGCGCCCAGCTGCAGGGCCTGGACTTCGTCAATGTGTCGCTGACCGCCGACTTCGAGCTCGATGAAGCGGCGATGGTCGCGGCAATTGCCGAGCAGCGCCCGGCCATCACCTATCTGGCCTATCCGAACAACCCCACGGCCACGCTGTGGGACGAGGCCGTGGTGCAGCGCGTGATCGACGCGGCCGGAGCACAGGGCGGCATCGTCGTCATGGACGAGGCCTACCAGCCGTTTGCGAGCCGCAGCTGGCTCACGCGCATGCAGGCCGAGCCCGAACGCAATGCCCATGTGCTGCTGATGCGCACGCTCAGCAAGTTCGGCCTGGCCGGTGTGCGCCTGGGCTATCTGATCGGCCCGGCCGCGCTGGTGGGCGAGATCGACAAGGTGCGCCCGCCCTACAACGTGAGCGTGCTCAACTGCGAAGCCGCGCTGTTTGCGCTCGAGCATGCCGAAGTATTTGCCGCCCAGGCCGCCGAGCTGTGCGCCGCGCGCACCGATCTGCTGGCCGCGCTGCGCCGCATGCCCGGCGTGCACCAGGTGTGGGACAGCGAAGCCAACATGGTGCTGATCCGCGTGACCGACAGCGCCAAGGCCCATGCCGCGATGAAGGCCCGCGGCGTGCTGGTGAAGAATGTCGCCGCCCTGCATCCCCTGCTGGCCCAATGTTTGCGTCTGACCGTGGGCACCACGGCCGACAATGCCCTTATGCTTGCCGCACTGGAAGCTTCGATATGACCTCCTCCGCCCTCATTCCCTCCACTCCCGGCGCGCCGCGCATTGCCGAGGTCAGCCGCAACACGGCCGAGACCCGCATCAGCGTGCGCATCAACCTCGACGGCACGGGCCAGAACCAGCTCAACAGCGGCATTGGCTTTCTCGACCACATGCTCGAGCAGATCGCGCGCCACGGCCTGATCGACATGGACGTGCAGTGCGAAGGCGACCTGCATATCGACGGCCACCACACGGTCGAAGACATAGGCATCACGCTGGGCCAGGCCTTTGCGCGCGCCGTCGGCGACAAGAAGGGCCTGCGCCGCTATGGCCACGCCTATGTGCCGCTCGATGAAGCGCTGTCGCGCGTGGTCATCGATTTCTCGGGCCGCCCGGGCCTGCACATGGATGTGAAGTTCACGGCCGGCCGCATCGGCCAGCTCGACACGCAGCTGGTCTACGAGTTCTTCCAGGGCTTTGTGAACCATGCGGGCATGACGCTGCACATCGACAATCTCAAGGGTTTCAACGCCCACCACCAGTGCGAGTCGGTGTTCAAGGCGTTTGCGCGCGCGCTGCGTGCGGCGCTGGAGATCGACCCGCGTGCGGCCACCTCCATTCCCTCGACCAAGGGCTCGCTGTGACCACCACCATCCAAGCCAACACCGTTGCCGTGGTCGACTACGGCATGGGCAATCTGCGCTCGGTGTCGCAGGCCGTCAAGGCCGCGGCCCAGGGCACGGGCTGGCAGGTTGTCGTGACCGCCGACCCCGATGTGGTGCGCGCCGCCGACCGCGTGGTGCTGCCCGGCCAGGGCGCGATGCCCGACTGCATGCGCGAGCTGCGCACGTCGGGCCTGCAGGAGCCCGTGCTCGAAGCCGCGCGCAACAAGCCGCTGTTTGGCGTGTGCGTCGGCATGCAGATGCTGCTCGACCACAGCGACGAGGGCGACACGCCCGGCCTGGGCCTGATTCCGGGCGCGGTGCGCAAGTTCCAGCTCGAAGGCCGTATCCAGGCCGATGGCAGCCGCTTCAAGGTGCCGCAGATGGGCTGGAACCAGGTGCGTCAGAGCCATGTGCATCCGATCTGGCAGGGCGTGCCCGACGACAGCTATTTCTATTTCGTGCACAGCTTCTATGCCCAGCCCGCCGTGGCCGCGCATTGCGCGGGCGAAGCCGATTTCGGTGGCCGCTTTGCGGCCGCCATCGCCCGCGATAATATTTTCGCCACCCAGTTCCATCCCGAGAAAAGCGCCGACCAGGGCCTGGCCCTGTTTCGCAATTTCCTCCACTGGAAACCCTGATTTCTGTTCCCCGCCGGCCCCGCCGGCAATCTTTTTCCTTCAATCATCATGCTGCTCATTCCCGCCATTGACCTCAAGGACGGCCACTGCGTTCGCCTCAAGCAGGGCGACATGGACCAATCCACCACTTTCGGTGAAGATCCCGCGGCCATGGCCCGCAAGTGGGTCGATGCCGGCGCGCGCCGCCTGCATCTGGTCGATCTGAATGGCGCATTTGCGGGCGCGCCCAAGAACAACGCCGCCATCAAGGCCATCCTCGCGGAAGTCGGCGGCGAGATTCCGGTGCAGCTCGGCGGCGGCATTCGCGACCTCGACACCATCGAGCGCTACATCGACGCCGGCATGCGCTATGTGATCATCGGCACGGCGGCGGTGAAGAATCCCGGTTTCCTGCAGGATGCCTGCACCGCATTTGCCGGCCATGTCATCGTCGGCCTCGACGCCAAGGACGGCAAGGTGGCCATTGACGGCTGGAGCAAGCTCACGGGCCAGGACGTGATGAGCGTCGCCAAGCGCTTCGAGGACTGGGGCGTGGAATCCATCATCTATACCGACATCGGCCGCGACGGCATGCTCTCGGGCATCAACATCGATGCCACCGTGAAGCTGGCGCAATCGCTGACCATCCCGGTGATCGCCTCGGGCGGCCTGGCCGGCATGAGCGACATCGAGCAACTGTGTGCCGTCGAGAGCGAAGGCGTGCAGGGCGTGATCTGCGGTCGTGCAATCTACTCGGGCGACCTCGATTTCGCGGCCGCGCAGGCGCGCGCAGATGCGCTCAATGGCGCTTGATTGCGGTTTTGCCGCCACCGCTGCCGAATGGCAGGGCCTGCCGGCGATCCGGCTGGCGCTGCCTGGCGGTGACAGCGCGCTGGTCGCGCTGCAGGGCGCGCAGCTGCTGTCCTGGGTAGCGGGCGGTGAGGAGCAGCTGTTCCTGAGCCCACTCGCGGCGCATGACGGCAGCACGCCGATACGCGGCGGTGTTCCGGTGTGTTTTCCCCAATTCAACCAACGTGGACCGCTGATCAAGCATGGCTTTGCGCGCACGCTGGCCTGGCAGGCCAGCGCCAGCGATGCCCAGATGGACGGCGATGGTTTGCGGCTCACGCTGCGCCTGGACGACAGCGCCGCGACGCGCGCGGCCTGGCCGCATGCCTTTGCGGCCGAGCTGCGCGTCTGGCTGCAGCCGGCGGCGCTGACCGTGGAGCTCGCGGTGCACAACACGGGCACGGCGCCGCTGGCCTTCACCGCCGCGCTGCACAGCTATCTGCGCGTGGCCGAGGTGGCTGCGGCCACGCTGTCGGGCCTCGAAGGCCTGCGCTACTGGGATGCGGTCGAGGATACGCATCCTGAGCAGCAGGGCCTGCTGGGCTTTGGCGCAGAGCTGGACCGCGTCTACCCCCGGCCGGCGCAAGCCATGGCGCTGCACGCTGCCGGCCAGACGCGTTTGCGCATCTCGCAGGACGCGGCCTGGCCCGACACCGTGGTCTGGACCCCGGGTCCGCAACTGTGCGCGCGCCTGGCTGACATGCCGGCCGACGCCTGGCGGCATATGCTGTGCGTCGAGGCCGCGGCCATCGATGCGCCGGTGGTGCTGGCGCCGCAGGGCCGATGGCAGGCGGCGCAGCGGCTCGAACATCTGCCGCGCATGGAACAGACTCCAAAGGAAAGCACGTGATTCTTGTGACGGGCGGAGCCGGCTTCATCGGCTCACATACCTGCGTCGAGCTGGCTGCGGCCGGCGAAGACTTTGTCATTCTTGACAACTTCAGCAACAGCCAGCGCAGCGTGCTGGAGCGCCTGGCGCAGATCACCGGCCTGACGCCGCGGTTCGAGGAAGGCGATGTGCGCGATGGCGCCTTGCTGGCGCGGTTGTTTGCCAAATATCCCATCGACGCGGTGATCCACTTCGCCGCCTTCAAGGCCGTGGGCGAGTCGGTGGCCAAGCCGCTGGCCTATTACGACAACAATGTGGCCGGCACGGTCACGCTGCTGCAGGCCATGCAGCAGGCCGATGTGCGCACGCTGGTGTTTTCGTCGTCGGCCACGGTCTACGCCGAATCGGCGATCCAGCCGATCGCCGAGGATTTTGCGCTGGCGCCCAGCAACCCCTACGGCCAGACCAAGCTGATGATCGAGCAAGTGCTGGCCGATCTCGATGCCTCCGAGCCCCAGGCCTGGCGCCTTGCACGGCTGCGCTATTTCAACCCGGTGGGCGCGCATGAAAGCGGGCTGATCGGTGAAGATCCGCAGGATATTCCCAACAACCTGATGCCGTTCGTGGCCCAGGTCGCCACCGGCCAGCGCGCGCAACTGAGCGTGTTCGGCGGCGATTACCCCACGGCCGACGGCACGGGCATGCGCGACTACATCCATGTGACCGACCTCGCCAAGGGCCATCTGGCCGCGCTCCGGTACCTGCGCCAGCATCCAGGCCTGCTGACGGTGAACCTGGGGTCGGGTCGCCCCGCCTCGGTGCTGCAACTGATTGCGAGCTTTGCCCGCGCCAGCGGCCGGCCGATTCCGTACGAAGTCACCGCGCGCCGCGCCGGCGATCTGGCCCAGTACTGGGCCGATCCGGCGCTGGCCGAGCAGCTGCTGGGCTGGCGTGTGGAGCTCGACCTGGACCGCATGTGCGCCGATGCCTGGCGCTGGCAGGATGGCGAAGCCCGCCGCCGCGCCGCCGCCGCCGCCGCCTAGTTTTTTCCTTTCAACAGACCTCAGCGCCATGCTTGCCAAACGCATCATTCCCTGCCTTGACGTGACCGGTGGCCGCGTCGTCAAGGGCGTCAATTTCCTTGAACTGCGAGACGCCGGCGATCCGGTGGAAATCGCCGCCCGCTACAACGGCCAGGGGGCGGACGAGTTGACCTTTCTCGACATCACCGCCACCAGCGATGGCCGCGACCTGATCCTGCCCATCATCGAAGCCGTGGCCAGCCAGGTGTTCATTCCGCTCACCGTGGGCGGTGGCGTGCGCACCGTTGAGGACGTGCGCCGGCTGCTCAACGCCGGCGCCGACAAGACCAGCTTCAACTCGGCGGCCCTGGCCAACCCGGATGTGATCAACGCCGCATCGCAGAAATACGGCGCGCAGTGCATCGTGGTGGCCATCGACGCCAAGCGCCGCACGCCCGAGGATGCGCAGCGCCTGGGCGCCAATGGCCTGCCCGTCGGGCCGGGCTGGGATGTCTACAGCCATGGCGGGCGCAAGAACACCGGGCTGGACGCCGTGCAGTGGGCCAGTGAAATGGCGCGCCGCGGTGCGGGCGAGATCCTGTTGACCAGCATGGACCGCGACGGCACCAAGTCGGGCTTTGACCTCGCGCTGACCAAGGCCGTGAGCAATGCCGTCAGCGTGCCGGTGATTGCCTCGGGAGGCGTGGGCAATCTCGATCACCTCGCCGATGGCGTGCAGCAGGGCGGGGCAGACGCGGTGCTCGCGGCCAGCATCTTCCACTATGGCGAATACACCGTCGGTCAAGCCAAACAACGGATGGCCGAACGAGGCATTCCAGTAAGGCTTTAAGCAGCAAATGACAGACAATCAAAGCATGAACTGGTTAGATCAAGTGAAATGGGATGCGCAGGGCCTGGTGCCCGTGATTGCGCAGGAGCACGCCACGGGCGATGTGCTGATGTTTGCCTGGATGAACCGCGAAGCGTTGGAGAAGACGGCCGAGCTGGGCCGTGCGGTCTATTTCAGCCGCTCGCGCAACCGCCTGTGGTTCAAGGGCGAGGAATCCGGTCATGTGCAGCAGGTGCATGAAATGCGCCTCGACTGCGACAACGACGTGGTGCTGCTGAAGATCACGCAACTGGGCCACGAACCCGGCATTGCCTGCCATACGGGCCGCCACAGCTGCTTCTACAGCGTGCTCAAGGACGGCGCCTGGACTCCGGTCGAACCGGTGCTCAAGGATCCTGAAACCATTTACCGGTGAACTCCCAGATGACTGCTCCCGAGAATCTTTCCAGCGAAGGCGCGCTGGCGCGGCTGGCCGCGGTGATTGAAAGCCGCAAGCCGGCCCATGGCGGCGACCCCGAAAAAAGCTATGTTGCACGCCTGCTGCACAAGGGTCCCGACACCTTTCTCAAGAAGATCGGCGAGGAAGCCACCGAGGTCGTGATGGCCGCCAAGGACGTCGACCATGGGGCCGATCCCAGCAAGCTGCTTTACGAGGTGGCCGATCTCTGGTTTCATACGATGATTGCACTGTCACACTATGGCCTGGAACCCGCCGAGGTGATTGCCGAGCTCGAGCGCCGCGAGGGCACGAGCGGCATCGAGGAAAAAGCCCGGCGCAAGGCCTCTTAACGTGCCATTGAAAAAGGAGAAGTTGCATGCGTGATGACATCGTCGACGTCCAGGCCGTGGACCCCGAACGCTTCGAGGGCCTCAAGGCCTGGGGCTGGGTCAGCTATGTGCTGCATCTGGTGGTGGCCGTGGCCGCGGTCGTGCCTGCGGCCCAGCCCAGCATCGTGCTGCTGGTCATTGCGCTGGTGATCGACCTGGTCAAGCGCAGCGATGCCACCGGCACCTGGCAGGCCAGCCATTTCTCCTGGCGCATCCGCAGCGTGATCTGGGCCGGCGTGCTGTACCTGATCACCGCGCCCCTGTGGCTGCTGCTGTTCTTCCCCGGCTGGATTGCCTGGGTGGTGATTTCCATCTGGTTCCTGTACCGCATCGTGCGCGGCATGGTCGCCATGAACCGCAATCAGGCGGTCGAGGGCTGACAACGCGTTTTTCCGTACCCGGCTGGCTGCGAGGCCCGCCGTGGCATCTTTCCCTGTGTTCTGACTGACATGCACGATCCCGACTGCCTCTTCTGCAAAATCATTGCCGGCCAGATTCCCTCGCGCAAGGTGTACGAGGACGATCAGGTCTTTGCCTTCCATGACATCCATCCGGGCGCGCCCATACACTTCCTGGTGCTGCCGAAAAAGCACATCGTGTCGATGGCCCAGGTCCAGCCGGAGGATGCGGGCCTGCTGGGCCACATGCTCACGCTCGCCCCCAAGCTGGCGCAGGAACAGGGCTGCAACCCGTTTCCCGAAGGCGGCTTTCGCGTGGTGATCAATACGGGCAACGAAGGTGGTCAGGAGATTCACCACCTTCACATGCATGTCATGGGCGGTCCCCGCCCATGGTCAAAAGGTTGATGACAGCTGTGTGGCGAAAAGGGCGATTCATCATTGCTTCACACACGCCCGTCTAAAATGGTCTGAATTCGTTAGGAGATATTCATGGGTTCCTTTTCCATCTGGCACTGGCTGATCGTGCTGCTCATCGTCGTCATGGTGTTCGGCACCAAGAAGCTCAAGAACCTCGGCTCCGATCTCGGTGGCGCAGTGAAGGGCTTCAAGGACGGCGTCAAGGACGGCGGCACGGATGCAGCAGCTCCGGGCGCCACGCCGGGCACCGTGCCCGCTCCCGGTCAGGTCGTGAACCAGACCGCAGCCGACAAAGCCACGATCGACGTCGAAGCCAAGCAAAAGCTCTGAAGCGCTGAGGCGCTGCTTGCATGATTGATATTGGCCTGTCCAAGATGGCGCTGATCGGCGCGGTGGCATTGATTGTCATCGGGCCGGAAAAGCTGCCGCGCGTGGCGCGTACCGTGGGGACCTTGCTTGGCAAGGCCCAACGCTATGTTTCCGATGTAAAAGCCGAGGTCAACCGCTCGATGGAGCTCGACGAGCTCAAGAAGATGAAGGAAACGGTGGAAGGGGCGGCGCGCGATGTCGAGCAGACCATTCACACCAGTGCCAGCGACTTCGAGAAGGACTGGAACGCCAGCACCAGCGACGCGCTGGATACCTCCGCCAGCAGCTACACATCGTCGTATGGCGACTCGGGCCGCAGCGTGGTGCCGGCCTACACCCCGCCGCGCAAGAACTGGCGCGTCAAGCGCGGCGCCGTGCCCCAGTGGTACAAGGCGCGCGCGGGCGTGCGCAGCAAGGCACAATCAGGCGCGGCGCGCGTGGCGCGCTTTCGTCCGCAGAAATTCCGCTGAGCCTGCTGCCGCAAGGCAGGTCCGGGGCGAGGGCCGCGCAGGCAACGTGCTGCGCGCTTTTTTATTGGTCTTTCCGAAATGTGTCAGGGCCTGACAGCCCGCAATTCCCACCATGGCAGACATTCCCTCCAAAGACGACGAGCTGGCCGGCACCGAGCAGCCATTTGTGCAGCACCTGCTGGAGCTGCGCAACCGTCTGCTCTATTGCATCTACGGCATTGCCCTGGCGGTCGCCATCCTGGCCTTCTGGCCCGGCCCCAACGGGCTGATCGATTTCATTGCCCTGCCCATCAAGGCGCATATGCCGCCCGACGCGAAGCTGATCGCGGTTGGCGTGTTCACGCCGTTCTTCGTGCCCATCAAGGTGCTGGGCATGGTGGGTGTGCTGGCCACGCTGCCCTGGATCATGTATCAGATGTGGGCCTTCGTGGCGCCCGGTCTGTACAGCCACGAGAAGCGCTTTGCGCTGCCGCTGATCCTGTTTGGCAGCCTGCTGGCCTATATCGGCATTGCCTTCGTGCAGTTCTTCGTGCTCGACAAGATGTTCGGCTTCATCCAGGGCTTCACGCCCGACAGCGTGGCCGCCACGCCGGATATCGCCTCCTATGTCGAAGCCATCCTGTCGCTGTATCTGGCGTTTGGCCTGGCCTTCCAGGTGCCCATCGTCGTGATGCTGCTGGTGCGTTTCAAGCTGGTGGAAATCGACAAGCTCAAGGCTTTCCGTGGCTACTTCGTCGTGGTGGCGTTTGTGATTGCCGCCGTGGTCACGCCGCCCGATGTGATCTCTCAGCTGGCGCTGGCGATTCCCATGTGTATCCTCTATGAAGTCGGCATCCTGGGCGCGGGCTGGTTCAGCCGGGTATCGCGCTCGCCCGACAGCGAAGAGGACGAAGCCTCGGCTTCCACGGACAAGTAATCCGGCGCTTGGCTGGACATGAAAAAAGCGGCCAGTGGAACTGGCCGCTTTTTCTTTGCCGCTTGCAATTGCGTTCAGCGGCGCTGCTGCGCCCCGCGCTGCGCCTGGTTGGGACGCGCGGTGGGCGTGACCTTGATCGTGACCTCGCCGTCGCCCCGGCGCAGCAGGAAGTCGGCGGCAGTGCCTGGCGTCAGGCCAGCCACCGTGGTCAGCAGCTCGGAGACGGTGCGCACGGGCTTGTCCTGCACCTGCAGGATCACATCACCGGGTCGCATGCCGGCCTGGGCCGCGGGGCCGGCCTGCAGCACGCCGGTGACGATCACGCCGGCGCCGGCCTTGACGCCAAAGGTCTCGGCCAGTTCGGGTGACAGCTCGTTGGGTTCCACACCTATCCAGCCGCGCGTCACATGGCCGTCCTTGACGATGCTGTCGAGCACCATCTTGGCGGTGGAGACCGGAATCGCAAAGCCAATGCCCATGCTGCCGCCCGAGCGCGAGTAGATCGCGGTGTTGATGCCCAGCAGGTTGCCGTTGACATCGACCAGCGCCCCGCCCGAGTTGCCGGGGTTGATCGCGGCATCGGTCTGGATGAAGTTCTCGAAGGTATTGATGCCCAGCTGGCTGCGGCCCAGCGCGCTGACGATGCCGCTGGTCACCGTCTGGCCGACGCCAAACGGGTTGCCTATGGCCAGCACCTGGTCGCCCACGGCCAGCTGGTCGGAGTCGCCCAGCACGATCACCGGCAGCTTGTCGAGCGCGATCTTCAGGATGGCCAGATCGGTTTCGGGGTCGGTGCCGATGACGCTGGCCCGGACCTGGCGGCTGTCGGTCAGCGTGACTTCGATGTCATCCGCGCCCTCGACCACATGGTTGTTGGTCAGGATATAGCCGTCGGGGCTGATGATGACGCCGCTGCCCAGGCCGGTCTGCTCCTGCGGGCCCTGGTCGCCAAAGAAGAACTGGAACCAGGGGTCGTTGCTGCGCGGGTGGCGCACGGCCTTGCTGGTGTTGATGCTCACGACGGCGGGCGCGGCCTTGCGCGCGGCGCCGCTGAAGCTGCCCGGCGCCGTGGTGCCGGGCGCAACCGCCGGGGCTTCCACGAGTGCCACGCCGGCGCTGGAGCGGGTCATGCGCCCTCGCAGCCAGTCAGGCTGCAGCGTGGCGACAACGAAATAGGCGGCAACCAGTACGGTCACGGCCTGGGAAAACAAAAGCCAGAAGCGCTTCATGAAATCCATCAGCTAGGGTCAAACAAGCTGCCATTGTGCTGCATGCCTGCGAAGCCACGCCGCGCATGGTCTGCGCGGCGAGTACCAGGGTCGTGCATGCAGTCTAGGGTTAAACCCTAGAATTGCAACAACTGCGCCAGGCTGCGTTCACTGGCGTCCCGCTGCATCACTGCGGGATGCCAGCCACTTTTTCCTCACCCAGGCATTGGAAGAACCGGTTGCCGCCCACCATCCGTGGCTGCGGCAGCTGCGCTGTTTTGTTGTTGACTCTTTTGCTCCGAATGCCATGACTACGATTGATTACTCCACCGGCAAGGCCTTGCCTGACGGTGCACCGGCCCGACCGTTGACGAAGAAGGACTACAAGACGCTGGGGCTGTCGGCCCTCGGTGGCACGTTGGAGTTCTACGACTTCGTCGTCTTCATCTTCTTTGCCAACGTGCTGGGACGCCTGTTCTTCCCCGAGCAGATGCCCGAATGGCTGCGCCAGCTGCAGACCCTGGGCATCTTTGCCGCCGGTTATCTGGCGCGCCCGCTGGGCGGCATCATCATTGCGCACTACGGCGACATCCTGGGCCGCAAGAAGATGTTCACGCTGTCGATCTTCCTGATGTCGTTGCCGACGCTGATCATCGGCCTGCTGCCGACCTACGAAGCCATAGGCATTGCCGCGCCGCTGCTGCTGCTCGCGATGCGCATCCTGCAGGGCGCTGCCATCGGCGGTGAAATGCCGGGCGCCTGGGTCTTCGTCGCCGAACACGTGCCGCAAAAGCATTACGGCCTGGCCGTGGGCACGCTCACCGCCGGCATCACCGGCGGCATCCTGCTGGGCTCGCTGATTGCCGTGGGCATCAACAGCTGGTTCAGCACCAGCGAAATCAATGCCTACGCCTGGCGCATTCCGTTCATCCTGGGCGGCGTGTTCGGCATGGTGTCGGTCTACCTGCGCCGCTTCCTGGAAGAGACGCCGATCTTCAAGGAACTCGCGGCCCGCAAGAAGGTCGCCCGCGAGCTGCCGCTGAAGACCATCCTGCGCGAGCACCGTCCGGCCATCGCGCTGGTGGCGCTGATGACCTGGGTGCTGTCGACGGCCATCGTGGTGGTGATCCTGTTCACGCCTGCCTATCTGCAGAAGGTGTTCCAGATTCCCGCGGCGCTGTCGCTGCAGGCGAATGTGGGCGCGACGCTGATGCTGACGATTGGCTGCCTGTTCACGGGCTGGGCCACGGACCGCTTCGGCACCAAGGCGGTGATGATCGTCGGCTGGGGCGGCATGGCCGTGACCTCCTACATGTTCTATCTGGGCCTGCCCGGTACGCCCACGTCGCTGATCGCCATGTATGCGCTGGTGGGCTTCTTCGTCGGCTCGATCTCGCTGCTGCCCATCGTCAGCGTGCGCGCGTTCCCGCCCGAGGTGCGTTTTTCCGGCCTGTCGTTCTCGTACAACATGGCGTATGCGGTGTTTGGCGGCTTGACGCCAGTGCTGATCAGCGTCGGCCAGCAGTATGACCGCCTGTTCCCGGCCCACTACGTTGGCGCCATGGGCGTGCTGGGCGTGGCGCTGGCTTTCTGGCCCCTGGCTTCCAAGGGCTGGCAGGTTCGCGCAGGCGAAAAGTCCTGATGTGCGCGGGCATGGATGCGACAATCGCGCCATGACCCTCTTGCGACAAGACCTGCTGGGCAGTCTCGATGACCTGCTGCAGCCCCAACGCTTCAAGGACTACGGACCCAACGGCCTGCAGGTCGAAGGCACATCCCGCATCACCCGGCTGGTCAGTGGCGTCACTGCCAGCCGCGCGCTGATCGAGGCGGCCATCGATCTCCAGGCCGATGCCATTTTTGTGCACCATGGCCTGTTCTGGCGCGGCTATGACGGCCGCGTCACCGGCTGGATGAAAGAGCGTCTGCGTCTGTTGCTGGCGCATGACATCAATCTGTTTGCCTACCACCTGCCGCTGGATGCCCACCCCGAGCTGGGCAACAACGCCCAGCTGGGCCTGCGCCTGGGCTGGGAGGCGCGCGGCCGCTTTGGCGACCAGGAGCTGGGCTGGCTGGGCGCCTTGCCCACACCCGATGCCAGCGCCGCGCAGGTGGCTGCCCATGTGCAGCAGGTGCTGGGCCGCCCGGTCACCTGCCTGCCCGGCGACGGCCGGCCGATTCGCCAGATCGCCTGGTGCACGGGCGGCGCCCAGGGCTTCTTCGAGCCGGCAATTGCCGCCGGCGCCGACCTGTTCCTGACCGGCGAGATCTCCGAGCCACAAGCCCATCTGTCACGCGAGACCGGCGTGGCCTTCATTGCCGCCGGCCACCATGCAACGGAACGTTATGGGGCGCCCGCCGTGGCCGCCCATGTCGCGGCCGCGCATGGCCTCGATCACGTGTTCGTGGAAATCGACAACCCCGCCTGACCGATGTCCCTGTCTGAATCCCTGGCCATTGCCATCACGCAAGGCGATTGCGCCGGCATTGGCCCCGAAACCATCGCCAAGGCGTTTCTCGATGCGCCTGAAACCTTGCGCGGCTGCTTTATCGTGGGCGAACTCGAAACGCTGCGGCGCGCGGCCCAGGCAGTGTTGCGCGCTGGCAACTGTTCGCTGCCCGTGGCAGTGATCGACAGTCCCGATCAGGCCTGGTCCGTGCCCGCACGTTGTCTGCCGCTGCTGCCGCTGGACGGTCTGCCCGGCCCCGCGCCCTGGGGCCAGATTTCGCGCGATGCGGGCTATGCGGCCGCGCGCTGCGTGGAGTGGGCGGCCAACGCTGCGCTGCAGGGGCGGATTGCCGCACTGGTGACCGCGCCGCTGCACAAGGAAGCGCTGTCAATGGCGGGCGTCGATTTTCCCGGCCATACCGAGCTGCTGCAGGCCGCGGCCGCGGCCCATGCGGGCGTGACGCTGGACCAGATGCCGGTGCGCATGATGCTCGCCAACGACGAGTTGCGCACGGTGCTGGTCAGCATCCATATGTCGCTGCGCGACGCGCTCGAAGCCGTGACCCAGCCGCAGGTGCTCGAGACGCTGCGCATCACCCATCTGGCGCTGACGCGCACGCTGGGGCGTGCACCGCGCATTGCCGTGGCCGGGCTCAATCCGCATGCGGGCGAGGGCGGGCTGTTTGGCCGCGAGGAAATCGAAGCCATTGCCCCGGCCATTGCCGCCGCGCGCGCCCAGGGCATGGATGTGCATGGACCGTTCGCCCCCGACACGGTGTTCATGCGCGCGCGCAACGCGCCCGGCCATCCGGGCGAGTTCGATGTGGTGTTGGCGATGTACCACGACCAGGGGCTGATCCCGGTCAAGTACCTTGGGGTGGAGCAGGGCGTCAACGTGACGCTGGGCCTGCCGCTGGTGCGCACCAGCCCCGACCATGGCACGGCATTCGATATTGCCGGCCAGGGCATTGCGGATGCTTCCAGCCTGATTGCCGCCGTGCGCATGGCACGCCAGCTGGCCGGTTGAGGCGCCGCCTTCAGTCGCGCCGAATCAGGCTGTCGCGGATCTGGCGCAGCAGCATGACGTCCTCGGGCGTTTCGGCGACCACCACCACCGGCGGCGGCGCATTGCGCTTGAGCCGGTTGATCTGCTTGATCATCAGAAAGATGATGAACGCCAGAATGGCGAAATTCACGGCCACGGTGATGAAGCTGCCGTAGGCCAGCACCGGCACACCGGCCTTGCGCAGTCCGTCGAGCGTGCGCACCGTGCCTTCGGGCACCGAGCCCAGCACCAGGAACAGGTTGGAGAAGTCAAGCTTGCCAAACACCAGGCCGACGACCGGCATGATCAGGTCCGAGACGACCGAGTCGACGATCTTGCCGAACGCGCCGCCAATGATCACGCCGACCGCCAAGTCAATCACGTTTCCCTTGACGGCGAATTCACGGAATTCCTGCATCATTCCCATGCGATTGCTCCCCGGTTGAGTGAATGGGTAAATATCAAAGTATTGCTTGACTTAGGTCATTGTCAACGGGCAAACACCGCATGGAATAACCATACTCACTCCGCTACAATTTGTTGTTGACTCCCAAATAATAGCGATCTAAATCAAGGATCCCCATGAGTGATACTCCAATCGACTCCAGCAAGCGCACGTGGATCATCACGTCGGCATGTGCTGGTGCGGTGGGCGGCGTGGCTACTGCCGTTCCTTTTGTGAGCACCTTCCAGCCGTCTGAAAAGGCCAAGGCGGCGGGCGCGGCAGTGGAGGTGGATATTTCCGCCCTCAAGCCGGGTGAGAAGGTCACGGTGGAGTGGCGTGGCAAGCCCGTCTGGATCATCAAGCGCTCGCCCGAGCAGGTCTCTGGCCTGCCGGCGCTGGACGCGCAGCTTGCCGACCCCAAGTCCGAGCGCAAGCCCTCGGAGCTGACGCCCGAATACGCACGCAACGAGCACCGCTCGATCAAGCCCGAGATCATGGTTGCCGTGGGCATCTGCACCCACCTGGGCTGCTCGCCGGTCGACAAGCTGCAGGCGGGGCCGCAACCCTCGCTGCCCGACGACTGGAAGGGCGGTTTTCTGTGCCCCTGCCATGGCTCGACCTTCGACCTGGCCGGCCGCGTCTTCAAGAACAAGCCCGCGCCAGACAATCTGGAAGTGCCGCCCCACAAGTACCTGTCGGAGACCAAGCTCCTGATCGGTGAAGACAAGGCCTGAGGGACAAAGACATGGCACACGAATTCAAGGACATCTCCCCCAACGCCACTACCGGCGCCAAGGTCACGAACTGGTTTGAGAACCGGTTTCCCACGGCCTTCGACGCCTACCGCGTTCACATGTCGGAGTACTACGCTCCGAAGAATTTCAACTTCTGGTACATCTTCGGCTCGTTGGCACTGCTGGTGCTGGTGATCCAGATCGTGACCGGCATCTTCCTGGTGATGCACTACAAGCCCGACGCCGCCAAGGCCTTCGAGTCGGTCGAGTACATCATGCGCGACGTGCCCTGGGGCTGGCTGATACGCTACATCCACTCGACTGGAGCCTCGGCCTTCTTTGTCGTTGTCTATCTGCACATGTTCCGCGGCCTGCTCTACGGCTCGTACCGCAAGCCGCGCGAGCTGGTCTGGATCTTCGGCTGCGCGATCTTCCTGGCGCTGATGGCCGAAGCCTTCATGGGCTATCTGCTGCCCTGGGGCCAGATGTCGTACTGGGGCGCGCAGGTGATCGTCAACCTGTTTGCCGCGATTCCGTTCATCGGTCCAGACCTGGCGTTGCTGATCCGCGGCGACTATGTGGTCGGCGATGCGACGCTCAACCGCTTCTTTGCCTTCCACGTGATCGCCGTGCCGCTGGTGCTGCTGGGCCTGGTCGTGGCCCACTTGCTGGCGCTGCACGATGTCGGCTCGAACAACCCCGATGGTGTCGAGATCAAGGGCCCGAATGCGCCCAAGGATGAAAAGGGCCGGCCTCTTGACGGCGTGCCTTTCCACCCCTACTACACGGTGCATGACATCCTGGGCGTCTGCGTGTTCCTGTTCCTGTTCTCGGCCGTGGTGTTCTTCGCGCCCGAGTTCGGCGGCTACTTCCTGGAATACAACAACTTCATCCCGGCCGATCCGCTGAAGACGCCGTCGCACATCGCTCCCGTCTGGTACTTCACGCCGTTCTACTCGATGCTGCGTGCGATCACCACCGAGATGATGTATGTGCTGATTGCCTGCGTGGTGCTGGGCGCGGGCTTTGGCGTGTTCAAGTCGCGCCTGCCGGCCATCGTCAAGGGCGGCGTGGCCGTGGTGGCTGTCGCGGCCGTGGCGATGATGCTGGCCATCGACGCCAAGTTCTGGGGTGTGGTGGTGATGGGCGGCGCGGTGATCATCCTGTTCGCCCTGCCCTGGCTGGACCACAGCCCGGTCAAGTCCATCCGCTACCGCCCCGAATGGCACAAGTATGTCTATGCGGTGTTCGTGGTGAACTTCGTGGTGCTGGGCTACCTGGGCGTGAAGCCGCCGTCGCCCGTGTTCGAACGCATCTCGCAGGTCGGCACGCTGTTTTACTTCGGCTTCTTCCTGCTGATGCCCTGGTGGAGCCGCCTGGGCACCCCCAAGCCGGTACCCGATCGCGTGACCTTCAAGCCGCACTGAGCCGGAGCACAAGAATGAAAAAACTAATCCTCACGCTGATCGCCGCCCTGGGGTTTGTTGCCGGTGCGCAGGCTGCCGAAGGCGGCATTGCCTGGGACAAGGCGCCCGTCAAGACGAATGACCAGGCGTCGCTGCAAAACGGCGCCAAGCTGTTCGTCAACTACTGCCTGAGCTGCCACTCGGCGGCGTTCATGCGCTACAACCGCCTGCAGGACATAGGCCTGACCGAGCAGGAGATCAAGGACAACCTGCTGTTCACCACCGACAAGGTCGGCGAGACCATGAAGGCCGCGATCGACCCCAAGCAGGCCAAGGACTGGTTTGGCGGCAATCCCCCCGATCTGACGGTGATTGCGCGTTCGCGCGCCGGCGCCGGCGGCTCGGGTGCGGACTATCTGTACACGTTCCTGCGCACGTTCTACCGCGACGAAACCAAGCCCACGGGCTGGAACAACCTGGCTTTCCCCAGCATTGGCATGCCGCATGCGCTGTGGCAATTGCAGGGCGAACGCCGCGCAGTGTTTGAAGAGCACGACGTTCACGGCCAGAAAACCCAGGTTTTCAAGGGCTGGGAACAGTTGACTCCAGGGTCTATGACGCCTGTGCAGTACGATCAGGCCGTTGGCGACTTGGTGAATTACCTCCAATGGATGGGTGAGCCCGCACAAAACAGCCGTGTTCGCATCGGCGTTTGGGTGCTTATCTTCCTCGGAGTCTTCATCGTGATTGCCTGGCGCTTGAACGCCGCATTCTGGAAAGACGTCAAGTAACGCACGGTCCATATCCGGGGAAGCATGCCATGCGCGTGCCCCCCGCCGGATCGGTACAGAGTGGGCGCTTCAGGCGTTCCACTCTTTTTGATTTTTAGGAGCCTTCACCATGATGGTGCTTTATTCGGGAACAACCTGCCCCTTCTCCCACCGCTGCCGCTTTGTGCTGTTTGAAAAGGGCATGGACTTCGAGATCCGTGATGTGGACCTGTACAGCAAGCCCGAAGACATCAATGTGATGAACCCCTACGGCCAGGTGCCCATCCTGGTCGAGCGCGACCTGATCCTGTACGAGTCGAACATCATCAACGAGTACATCGACGAGCGCTTCCCCCATCCCCAGCTGATGCCCGGCGACCCGGTGGACCGTGCGCGCGTGCGCCTGTTCCTGTTGAACTTCGAGAAGGAACTGTTCGTGCACGTGAACATCCTCGAAGCGCGCAACGTCAAGGGCAACGAAAAGGCGATTGAAAAGGCGCGTGCGCACATTCGCGACCGCCTGACGCAGCTGGCTCCGGTGTTCCTCAAGAACAAGTACATGCTGGGCGAGAATTTCTCGATGCTCGACGTGGCTATCGCCCCGCTGCTGTGGCGCCTCGATTACTATGGCATCGAGCTGAGCAAGAATGCCGCTCCGCTGCTGAAATACGCCGAACGCATCTTCTCCCGCCCGGCCTACATCGAAGCGCTGACGCCCTCCGAAAAGGTGATGCGCAAGTAAGCGCCAGACTGCTGCCCCCGAGACCCGCCCATGAATGCTTTGGAATCCAGTTCTACCCGGCCGTACATGATCCGCGCGCTCCACGAGTGGTGCACGGACAATGGCCTGACGCCTTATCTCGCGGTGCGCGTGGACCACACGGTCCAGGTGCCGCAGGAGTTCGTCAAGGACGGGGAAATCGTGCTCAACACCAGCTATGACGCCACCGGCGGACTGCAACTGGGCAATGAGTTCATCGCGTTCAAGGCACGTTTTGGCGGCCAGCCGCGCGACATCATGGTGCCCGTGGGCCGCGTGATCGCCATCTATGCCCGGGAAACCGGTGAAGGCATGGCCTTTCCGCTGTCCACCGAGGCGTCGGAGCGCAATGCCGCGGGCGATGCGCCCCCGGCCTTGAGCTCGGTACCCACCGATGGCGAAACCGAAGCGCCGGTGATGCAGCTCGTGCCATCGGACGACGACGCGCCGCAGCCGCCGCGTCCACCCAGCGGACCACGCCCGGCGCTCAAGCGCGTGAAATAAACCGCGCCCGCGCTGGCGCGTTGCACCTGGCTGCGCTGTCCTGTGGGGCAGCCTGCCGGCAAATAAAAATCCTGGTTTGAATTTTCGTGCGTTTTCTATACGCTAGAATTCGGGCTTCGCCGGTTTAGCTCAGTTGGTAGAGCACCCGCCTTGTAAGCGGTAGGTCGTCAGTTCGATTCCGACAACCGGCACCATTCAAATCTTCCTGGATCTTTCAGGGATGTCTCAAGACCCGCATGCTTTTTTGCATGGCGGGTTTTCTTTTGCGCGTGTGCCGGCTGTCCAGGCCTTGGCCGGTGACGCAAACCGCCATTTCTCTCGGAAGCAGGATGCTGCGGGTGGACCACGCCGGGGAGCATGGTGCGGTCAATATCTACGCGGGCGCTCTTCCTGGCGGAGCTTGAGCATCGCGGCGTTCGGCGTTGCCGCAGCTACGGCCTGTGTGGCGCTGGCGGTTTCGTCCTGGGCCTTTTGACCGGAATGCTGGGGCGCCAGTTCATTGCGGCCACCACCGTGGCCGTTGAACGGGTGGTGCTGGATCATTTGCGCCTGCAACTGCAGGAGCTTTCGGGTCAAGATGAGCGGGCAGTTGCCGTCATTTCAGCCATCGTGGAAGAAGAGCAACAGCATCATGACCAATCTGCATCGCATTTATCCGGGTATCGGGTGCGGCCCCGGTTGATAGGGGCATGTTGTTTCCGCATCCACGGAGTCCGTGATTTGGCTTGGCATGCGGATATGAAGCCTGTCCAGGCGCGGCGAAGCACTACGCCTGGACTCTGAGCCGTATTTCCGTCACATCCCAGCCCTTGACGCGAAGATGTGCCGCAAATGCCGGCAGCAGCTGGCGCAGCTTGGCGGCCGCGGCATTGTTGCGCACCAGCAGGCACCAGCAACTGCCCTCGATGGGCCCGGCCTGCACCACCTTGCGCAGGGTGATGGGCATCAGCGGCTGTATCGCCTGCAGCCGGGCCGACGAGTCCTGCGTCATCGCCACGAGTTTGGCCAGCGTGGGCGACGACTGGGCCGCCTGTTGCAGGGAAATGGGGTAGTTGCGTCGGTTCATAGGGCCAGGCATGCCCCGCACGGGATGAGGCAGTTAGAATCATTGGATCAGTCTCCGCATTATGGGTTCTTGCTGTAGAAATTCCATGGGGCGGCCCCATCTGAAATCCATTCTTCTTAGGGACTCTGGTTTCCTTGAATGCCCTGGTGCAGGCAAGGTGAATCTGTTTGCATGGCCACCAACTTCCTCACCAAATTATTCGGCAGCCGCAATGACCGGCTTCTCAAGCAATACCGCAAGACGGTGGCTCGCATCAATGCGATGGAGCCCGAACTTGAGAAGCTCAGCGACGATGCGCTGCGCGCCAAGACCCAGGAATTCAAGGAACGGGTGAGCAAGGGCGAAAGCCTGGACGACCTGCTGCCTGAAGCCTTTGCGGTCGTGCGTGAAGGCTCCAAGCGCGTCATGAAGATGCGCCACTTCGACGTGCAGCTGCTCGGCGGCATGGCCTTGCACCACGGCAAGGTCGCTGAAATGCGCACCGGCGAAGGCAAGACCCTCACCGCCACGCTGCCGGTCTACCTCAATGCACTGGCTGGCGTCGGCGTGCACGTCGTGACCGTCAACGACTACCTCGCCAACCGCGATGCGCAGTGGATGGCCCGCCTGTACAACTTCCTCGGCCTGTCGGTGGGTATCAACCTGCCCAACATGCCGCGTGAGGAAAAGCAGGCGGCCTACCAGTCCGACATCACCTACGGCACGAACAACGAATACGGCTTCGACTACCTGCGCGACAACATGGTCTATGAGTCGGGCGACCGCGTGCAGCGCCAGCTCAACTTCGCCATCGTCGACGAGGTGGACTCGATCCTGATCGACGAAGCGCGCACCCCGCTGATCATCAGCGGCCAGGCCGACGACAACACCGCCATGTACCTGGCGATGAACGCCATCGTGCCCATGCTCACGCGCCAGGTCGGCGAAGCCGATCCGCGCACTGGCGAAGGCGTCACCACGCCCGGCGACTTCACGCTGGACGAAAAGACCCAGCAGGTGTTCCTGACCGAGCAAGGCCATGAAACCGCCGAGCGCGTGCTGTTCAGTGCCAATCTGATTGCCGAGGGCGCCTCGCTTTACGATCCGGCCAACATCACGTTGATGCACCACCTGTACGCTTCGCTGCGTGCCAATCACCTGTACCACCGCGACCAGCACTATGTGGTGCAGAACGGTGAGATCGTGATCGTCGATGAATTCACCGGTCGCCTGATGTCCGGCCGCCGCTGGAGCGATGGCCTGCACCAGGCCGTCGAAGCCAAGGAAGGCGTGACCATCCAGGCCGAGAACCAGACCCTGGCCTCGATCACCTTCCAGAACTACTTCCGCCTCTACGGCAAGCTCGGCGGCATGACCGGCACGGCCGATACCGAAGCCTACGAATTCCAGGAAATCTACGGTCTCGAAACCGTGGTCATCCCGCCCAACCGCCAGAGCCGCCGCGAAGACCAGCTCGACCGCGTCTACAAGACCACGGCCGAGAAATACGAAGCCGCGATCAAGGACATCCGCGAATGCTACGAGCGCGGCCAGCCGGTGCTGGTCGGCACGACCTCGATCGAGAACTCGGAAATCATCGACGAGCTGCTCAACAAGGCCAATCTGCCGCACCAGGTGCTCAATGCCAAGCAGCATGCACGAGAGGCCGACATCGTCGCTCAGGCCGGCCGCACCGGCATGATCACCATTGCCACCAACATGGCCGGCCGCGGCACCGACATCGTGCTCGGGGGCAATCTCGAAAAGCTGCTGAGCGTGGTCGAAGCCGACACCTCGCTGGACGAAGCCACGCGCGCGCGCCGCTTGGAAGAAGTGCGCGCCCAGTGGCAGATCGAGCATGAAAAGGTCGCGGCCCTGGGTGGCCTGCGCATCATCGCCACCGAACGCCACGAATCGCGCCGCATCGACAACCAGCTGCGCGGCCGCTCGGGCCGCCAGGGTGACCCCGGTTCCTCGCGCTTCTACCTGAGCCTGGACGACACGCTGCTGCGCATCTTTGCCGGCGACCGCGTCAAGGCCATCATGGAACGCCTGAAGATGCCCGATGGCGAAGCCATCGAAGCCGGCATCGTCACGCGCTCCATTGAATCCGCGCAGCGCAAGGTCGAGGCACGCAACTTCGACGTGCGCAAGCAGCTGCTCGAATACGACGACGTCGCCAATGACCAGCGCAAGGTGATCTACCAGCAGCGCAATGAAATCCTCGACGCGATCGACCTGAACGAGCTGATCGGCGTGATGCGCGAAGAGACCGTGACCGACATCGTGCGCCAGCATGTGCCCGCGGACTCGATGGAAGAGCAATGGGACCTGCCTGCGCTCGAGAAGCACCTCAACGACGAATGGCGTCTGGACCTGCCGCTGGTGCAGGAAGCCGGTGCGGCCGAGTCCATCACCGACGAGGAAATCCTCGAAAAGGTGTTGCAGGCCGCCCAGGCCGCGTTCGACGCCAAGCTGGCGCTGATCGGCCACGAGAACTTCACCCAGTTCCAGCGCGCCGTGCTGCTGCAGAGCTTCGACTCCAACTGGCGTGACCATCTGGCCGCGCTCGACTACCTGCGCCAGGGCATCCATTTGCGCGGCTATGCGCAAAAGCAGCCCAAGCAGGAATACAAGCGCGAAGCCTTCGAGCTGTTCCGCCAGCTGATCGACCAGGTCAAGAACGAAGTCACGCGCGTGCTGATGACGGTGCAGGTGCAGTCCAACGAGCAGCTGGACCAGGCCACCGAAGTGCTGGGCCAGCGTGCCGAGCATATTTCCAACGTGACCTACACCTCGCCGACCGAGGACGGCAGCCAGACCACGGTGCGCGCCGACGAGGCCGCTGCCGAAGATGGCGCGCCCATGGTGCGCGTGGGCCGCAACGATCCCTGCCCTTGCGGCAGTGGCCTGAAATTCAAGCAATGCCACGGCAAACTGGCTTGAGCGGCCCACACAACCCTTGATACGTCGTTGCGTTGCCTTGCCGTGCTATTCGCACTGTCTGCGGCAACGCGCCTAGTCTCAAGGGCTGTGTGAACCGCTTCCGCATGGGCGGCTATGCACGGGCGCCGGCCCGTGTTTGCATTTCTGCATAATTTATTCGACCTCTTTTTCACGAAAGACATTCGCATGCCTGTGAATCTCTCCGCCCCTGTTGCCGCCGAGCTGCTTGCCATCGACGGTGTCCGCATTGGCGTCGCCGAAGCCGGCGTGCGCAAGGCCAACCGCAAGGACCTGACGGTGTTCCTGCTCGATGAAGGCGCGGCCGTGGCCGGCGTGTTCACGCAGAACCGCTTCTGCGCCGCGCCGGTGCAGGTCAGCCGCGAGTACCTGGCCCAGGGCGGCGCGGTGCGCGCCATGGTGATCAACACCGGCAATGCCAATGCCGGCACGGGCGCGCAAGGCCTGGCCAATGCGCGCGCCACCAGCGCCGCGCTGGCCGAGCTGCTGGGCGTGGCCGCGCACCAGGTGCTGCCGTTCTCCACGGGCGTGATCATGGAGCCGCTGCCCGTGGACCGCATCGTCGCCGGCCTGCCCGCAGCGCTGGCCGATGCGCAGCCCGCGCACTGGGCGCGCGCCGCCGAAGGCATCATGACCACCGACACCCTGCCCAAGGCTTTCAGCCGCCAGGTGCAGATCGGCGATGCGACGGTGTCGATCACCGGCATCAGCAAGGGCGCGGGCATGATCCGCCCGAACATGGCGACCATGCTGGGCTTTCTGGCCACCGATGCCAACATCGCGCCCGAGCTGCTGCAGCCGCTGGTGACCGGTCTGGCCGAAGGCTCGTTCAACCGCGTGACCATCGACGGCGACACCTCGACCAACGACTCGTTCGTGCTGGTTGCCACCAACCGTGCCAAGCACGCGCAGATCACGTCGCTCTCCAGCGCCGAAGGCCAGGCCCTGCAGGCCGCGCTGCTCGACGTGTCGCAAAAGCTGGCCCAGGCCATCGTGCGCGACGGCGAAGGCGCGACCAAGTTCATCACCGTGCGCGTCGAAGGTGGCAAGACCGGTGCGGAATGCCGCCAGGTGGCCTATGCGATCGCGCATTCGCCACTGGTCAAGACCGCGTTCTTCGCCAGCGACCCCAATCTGGGCCGCATCCTGGCCGCCGTGGGCTATGCCGGCATTGCCGATCTCGAGCAGACCGGCATCGACCTCTACCTTGATGACGTGCATGTGGCGATCCAGGGCGGCCGCAACCCCGACTACCGCGAGGAAGACGGCCAGCGCGTGATGAAGCAGCAGGAAATCACCGTGCGCGTGCTGCTGGGCCGTGGTGATGCGGTCGACACCGTCTGGACCTGCGATTTCAGCCACGAGTACGTGACTATTAACGCTGATTACAGATCCTAAGCACCCCCTGAGCGCCTGCGGCGCTTCCCCTGAACAAGGGACGCAAGAGGGCGCCCCCCTCGGTGCGCAGTGGACTAGACAGCCCTTCCTTGCTGCCCCTGAATTGGAGTGCGCCAGTTTTGGCGGCCGCCGAGTGCAATCCATATAACGACCGAGACACGAGAGTTTTGCCATGACTTTGCCCGCCGATAGCAACCCCCTTGAGCGCCTGGTGGCGCGAGCCGAGCAGCTGATGCAGCGCATCGAAGCCGTGCTGCCCCAGCCGCTGCAATCGCCCCAGGACTGGAACGAGGCCATTGCCTGGCGCTACCGCAAGCGCGCCAATGGCTGCGGCCTGCTCGAGCCGGTGCGGCATATCGGCGCCATGCAGCTGTCCGATCTGCAGAACATCGACGGGCAAAAGGAAAAGATCGCGCGCAATACCGAGCAGTTCGTGCAGGGCCGCACGGCCAACAACGTGCTGCTGACGGGCGCGCGCGGCACGGGCAAGTCCTCGCTGATCCGCGCCTGCCTGCATGCCTATGCGCCGCAAGGCCTGCGCCTGATCGAAGTCGACAAGCAGGACCTCACCGATCTGCCCGACATCGTCGACGTGGTCGCGGGCCGGCCCGAGAAGTTCATCATCTACTGCGATGATCTGAGCTTCGAGGAAGGCGAGCCCGGCTACAAGGCCATGAAGTCGATTCTCGACGGCTCGGTCTCGGCCGCCAGCCCCAACGTGCTGGTCTACGCGACCAGCAACCGCCGCCATCTGCTGCCCGAGTACATGACCGACAACCTGTCGACGCAGCGCGGCGACGATGGCGAGATCCATCCGGGTGAGGTCGTCGAGGAAAAGATCTCGCTGTCCGAGCGCTTTGGACTGTGGGTCAGCTTCTATCCGTTCAGCCAGGACGAGTACCTGCGCGTGGTTGGTCAATGGCTGTCGGCGCTGGGCGTGGACGCAGCGGCGATTGCCGCGGCGCGCCCCGAAGCCCTGGTCTGGGCGCTGGAGCGCGGCTCGCGCAGCGGCCGTGTGGCGCACCAGTTCGCGCGCGACTATGCAGGTCGTGAAACGCATGCGGCAGCCACCAAGGGCATCGCCGACGTGAGCGATCTTGCCGAGGAAGCCGAGCTGTGAACGATACGCCCCGCAAGCATACCGAAGTCGCCGTGGGCGTGCTGATACGCAGCGATGAAGCGCTGCTGCTGACCTCACGCCCCGAAGGCAAGCCCTGCGCGGGCTATTGGGAGTTTCCGGGCGGCAAGCTCGAAGCCGGTGAGACGGTGGAGCAGGCGCTGCGCCGCGAGCTGATCGAGGAGCTGGGTGTGACGATTGGCGCGGCCGAGGTCTGGAAGGTCACCGAGCACGACTACCCGCATGCGCTGGTGCGGCTGCACTGGTGCAAGGTGCGCGACTGGGAAGGCAGCTTCGAGATGCGCGAAGGCCAGTCCATGGCCTGGCAGCAGCTGCCGCTCGATGTCCAACCGGTGCTGCCCGGCGCGTTGCCGGTGCTCGAATGGCTGGCGCAGGAGCGCGGGCTGGTGTTCGATGCCGAGCACTACACCCGGCACCTGCCTGTAGAGGCCTGAAGCCCGGCCCTAGTCCTGCTCGCGCGGGTCGCCGTGCGGCGCGCCTTCGGGCGGGATGGGCGAGGGCACGCGAAACTCTTCATTCGCCCACGCGCCCAGATCGATCTGGCGGCAGCGTTCGCTGCAGAACGGGCGCCAGCGGTTTTGCGGGCCGAACACGCTGGGACCCTTGCAGGTGGGGCAGCGCACGATGGGCGCGGCGGGGGTGGAGGTATTCGTCATCGGCGTCTTCAAGCGCAGAGGGTGATTTCAAAGGCCGCGTCTTCCTGGCAGGGCTGCAGCTTGCCGTTCGCATCGGCGCGCATCATGCGCACCGACACCAGCAGCCGATTGCCGCTGATCTCGGGCACCAGGTCCAGCGCCGGGTCGATGCGCAGGCGCAGCAGCTGGAAGGTACGTCCCGTGGGCAGGTTCTGCTGGAACTGGCCGTTCTCGGCGACGACGCGCTGCGGCACGCCGGTGTCGCGCAGCATCTGCATCAGCACGAACAAGGCATCGGCCAGCGGCGTCAGCGAGGCGGTCCAGCCTTCAAGTGCCTGCTGGCGCACCTGGGGGTCCTGGTGCTGCCATGCATGGTAGGCCGGCAGATCGAAGCCGCAGGTGCCGCCAGGAATGCTGATGCGGCTGCGGATGGCCATCAGCCAGTCGTTCTCGGTGAGTATCTGGCCGGTCTTGCCATTGAGCGCGTTGAGCGCGGCAAAGCAATGGTCCAGGCGGCCGATGATCTGGTCCAGCAGCTCGGCGGCAATCGAGGGGTTGCCGCGGTAGCTGTCGAGCAGGGCCTTCTGCTTCTCGATGTCCTTGAGCACATCGGCCTTGAGATCGACCCGCGCCGCGACGTCCATGATCTCGAAGATCGTGACCAGCGCGAAATGGTGGTCGGTGGGCGAGGTGCGGGCAATCAGGTCGCCCAGGCGGCGAAACAGGTATTCGAGCCGGAGATAGGTTCTCAGGCGTTCGTTGAAAGGGTATTCGTAGAGGATCACGCTTGCAGGGCTCCTAGGGCCTGTTCACCATATTCTCACCTGCGGGAACAGGACAAAACCGCGCCAATGCCGGCAGAGGACGCCTGCGCGGGCCATGCCCAGGCAGACCGCCCGGGCCCGTGCCGCCATGCGGCTGCAGGCCAAGCCATGGCCCATCATAGCCCGAACAACGCAGCGATCCGAACCGCATGCGCGCGCAAACGCTCCAGATCTTGCGTGTCATTGTAAATAATCATATCGGCTGCCGCTCGGCGTGCCTGGCGCGTGGCCTGGGCCGCGAGGATGCGTTCTATGGCTTCGGGCGCCAACTGGTTGCGCTGCATGACGCGCTCGATCTGCGTGGACTCGCGGCAATCGACCACCAGCACCCGGTCCAGCTGCCGGCTCCAGCGGCCCGATTCGACCAGCAGCGGGATGTCCAGCACGATCAGTGCCGCGCCCGACTGCTCGGCCTGGACGATGCGCTCGGCCGTGGCCTGGCCGACCAGCGGATGCACGATGGCTTCGAGGCGCGCGCGCGCCGAGGCATCGGCAAACGCCAGCGCGCGCATGCGCTCGCGGTGCAGGCCGCCGAGTTCGTCGATCAATTCCGGGCCAAAGGCCGCTGCAATCGGCGCCATGGCCAGGCCGCCCGCAGCGGTGACGCCGCGCGCGATCTGGTCGGCATCGATGTGGACCGCGCCGCGCGCCGCCAGCATCGCCGCAAACGTGCTCTTGCCGCTGCCTATGCCGCCGGTCACGCCCAGGCGCGGCGTGCGCCAGCGGGTGTGGGGCAGTGGCGTGCCGGCCATCACAGGCCCAGCCATCCCAGGAAGCGTTCGAGCATGCGCTGCGGCCCGAACAGCAGGGCGGCAAAGCCGGCGCCGGCCAGGAAGGGACCAAACGGAATGTAGCCGCCTTCGCGCAGCTGGCTGCGCAGCTTCAGCGCGATGCCGACGATGGCGCCGATCACCGAGGCCGCCAGGATCATAGGCACCAGCGCCTGCCAGCCAAACCAGGCGCCGAGCGCGGCAAACAGCTTGAAGTCGCCATAGCCCATGCCTTCCTTGCCGGTCGCGAGCTTGAAGGCCCAGTACACCAGCCACAGCGACAGATAGCCCGCGGCCGCGCCCCATACGGCATCGGCCAGCGGCACGTCGGTCCAGCGCAGCGCCGCGGCCAGCAGCCCGGCCCAGAGCAGGGGCAGGGTGATGTCATCGGGAAGAAAGGTGGTGTCCCAGTCGATCAGCGCCAGCGCCAGCAGCGCGGCGCTGAAGCCGCACCAGGCAAATCCGGTCGGCGTCAGGCCCCACTGGCCCAGGCAGAACGCAAACAGCGCGGCGGTGGCGATTTCCACCAGCGGATAGCGCACGCTGATGCGCGCCTTGCAGCCGGCGCACTGCCCGCGCAGCGCGAGATAGCTCAGCACGGGAATGTTTTCATACCAGCGGATCGCATGGCCGCAGTGCGGGCAGCGCGAACGCGGCTGGCTCAGGCTGATGCGTTCGCCGCTGGCCGCGGGCGCCGCCGCCAGCGCCTGGCCCGCGGCCAGGGCCTGTTCCTCGGCGTGCAGCCGGCACTCGTCGGCCCACTGCTGGTCCATGATCTTGGGCAGCCGGTGGATCACCACATTCAGAAAGCTGCCGATCAGCAGGCCAAGCACGCCGCCGAGCGCGGCATTTTCCCATCCCATGAACATCAAACCACCTGACCCAACTGGAAGATAGGCAGATACATCGCGACCACGATGCCGCCAATGATGACGCCGAGAAACACGATGATGATGGGCTCCATCAGGCTGGACAGCCCGGCCACCATTTCATCGACTTCCTCCTCGTAGAAATCCGCCGCCTTGCCCAGCATGTGGTCGATGGAGCCGGACTCCTCGCCGATGGCGGTCATCTGCAGCACCATCGAGGGAAAGACATTGGCCGTCGTCATGGCCGCCGTGAGGCTGGTACCCGTCGAGACTTCCTGCTGTATCTTCTCGGTGGCCAGCGCATAGACCGCGTTGCCCGCGGCGCCGCCCACCGAGTCGAGCGCTTCGACCAGCGGCACGCCTGCGGCAAACATCGTCGACAGCGTGCGCGTCCAGCGCGCGACGGCGGATTTCTCGAACAGCGTGCCGAAGATCGGCATCTTGAGCATCAGCTTGTCCATGGTCATCTGGATGCGCGGGCTGCGCCGCCAGGCCTGCATGAAGAAGTAGATGCCGCCGCCGAGCACGCCGAAGATCAGCCACCACCACTGCACGAAGATGTCACTGATGGCCATCACCAGCAGGGTCGGCGCAGGCAGGTCGGCGCCAAACGAGCTGAAGACCTCCTTGAACGCCGGCACCACGAAAATCATGATCACCGCGATCACGGCGAAGGTCACGATGACCACCGCGCTCGGGTACATCAGCGCGGACTTGATCTTGCCCTTGATGGCTTCGGTCTTTTCCATGTAGACCGCCAGCCGGTCCAGCAGGGTCTCCAGAATACCGGCCGATTCGCCGGCCTCGACCAGGTTGCAGTAGAGGCTGTTGAAGTACAGCGGGTGCTTGCGGAACGCGGCGTTCAGCGAGGTGCCGACCTCGACATCGGCGCGGATGTCGTTGAGCAGGCGGGTCACGCTGGCATTGGTGTTGCCGCGCGCGACGATGTCGAAGGACTGCAGCAGCGGCACGCCGGCCTTCATCATCGTCGCCAGCTGGCGCGTGAACAGCGCGATGTCCTTGGGCTTGACCTTCTTGCCCGAGCGCGTGCGGCGCTTCTTGATCTTGGTCGGGAAGATGCCCTGGCGGCGCAAGGTGGCCTGGACCTGGTTCTCGCCGCCCGCGCGGGTCTCGCCGCGCACGATCTTGCCGTGCCGGTCCTTGCCTTCCCACTCGAAGACAAAATCTTGGATCCCTGCTGTCGCCATGGCCGCTCCCTCGTTCTTATTCGTTGGTCACGGCCAGCACTTCTTCGAGCGAAGTCAGGCCCAGCTTCGCCTTGTACAGGCCGGACTCGCGCAAGGAGCGCACGCCTTCGAGCTTGGACTGGGCGGCAATCTCGAGCGCGCTGCCATCGCGCAGGATGATGCGCTGGATCTCTTCGGAAATCGGCATCACCTGGTAGATGCCGACCCGGCCCTTGTAGCCGTTGTTGCAGGCCTTGCAGCCCACGGCCTTGTAGGTGACCCAGCTGCCGTCGAGCTCGTCCGCGTCATAGCCTGCATCGAGCAGGGCCTGCTGCGGGATGTCGGCCGGCTGCTTGCATTGCGGACACAGGCGCCGCGCCAGGCGCTGCGCGGTGATCAGGATCACGCTGGAGGCAATGTTGAACGGCGCGATGCCCATGTTGCGCATGCGCGTGAGCGTGGCTGGCGCGTCGTTGGTGTGCAGCGTGGACAGCACCAGGTGACCGGTCTGCGCGGCCTTGATCGAGGTGTCGGCGGTTTCGAGGTCGCGGATTTCGCCGACCATGATGATGTCGGGATCCTGGCGCAAAAAGGCCTTGAGCGCGGCGGCAAAGGTCAGGCCGGCCTTCTCGTTGACATTGACCTGGTTGACGCCGGGCAGGTTGATTTCCGACGGGTCCTCGGCCGTGGCGATGTTGACGCCGGGCTTGTTCAGCAGATTCAGGCAGGTGTAGAGCGAGACGGTCTTGCCCGAGCCCGTGGGCCCGGTGACCAGGATCATGCCGTAGGGCCGGCCGATCGCATGCAGCAGTCTTTCCTTTTCCTCGGGCTCGTAGCCCAGGGCCTCGATGCCCATCTTGGCGCTTTCGGGATCGAGAATACGGATCACGATCTTCTCGCCAAACAGCGTCGGCAGCGTGCTCACGCGGAAGTCGATGGTGCGGCTGGGGCTGACCTTGAGCTTCATGCGCCCGTCCTGCGGCACGCGCTTCTCGGAAATGTCCAGGCGCGAGATCACCTTGATGCGCGAGGCCAGCTTGTCCTTGATGGCCAGCGGCGGCGAGGCAATCTCCCGCAACTCGCCATCGATGCGAAAGCGCACGCGGTAGTTGTGCTCGTAGGGCTCGAAGTGCAGGTCGGAGGCGCGCATGTTGAACGCGTCCAGCAGCATCTTGTGCAGGAACTTGACGACCGGCGCATCCTCGACGTCCGACGCCGGGGCATTGGCGTTCTCGTTGGCCTCCTCGGCTTCCTCGGCCTTGATGTCGTCGAAGTTGAAGTCGCCCGACGAGGTATAGGACTGCAGCGACTCGTTGGCGCTCTTGTGCATCGAATCGCACAGCGCCACCAGCTTGTCGTATTCGGCAATGATCCAGTCTATCCCCATCTGGGACGTGAACTTGATGCGTTCGGCGGCTTCCTGATCCGTGGGGTCGGCCGCGGCAATCGTCAGCCGGTTGTTGCGCTTGCTCAGCACCACCACGCGGTAGTTCAGGCACAGCTTGGGCGCGAGCAGCCCCTGGGGCAGCAGCGTGTGATCGATGGCATCGAGATCGATCAGCGGCGCGCCGAATACCGCGGACAGCGTATGCGCCACCTGGGCCGAGGACACGGTGCCCGAGCCCACGAGTTCGGAGATGAAGCTGGTGCGCGCCGCCTGGGATTTGCGGTGCAGTTCCTCGGCGACCGGGGCCGTGATCGTGCCCGCGGAAATCAACGCGCGTCCCAGGCCGGGAAGCGCCATGCTGGATGTGGACGGAGTGACGGAGTCAGCAGCGGGCATGAAGCAACAGGTGGGGGCAAGAGTGAAGTCTCCCTATCATCCCTCATTCGCGGTAGGCTGCATAGCGCCGGCGCAAATTTGCCCCTATGCCGCGGACACGCCTGCCGGCGGGGCCGCAGCTCAGCCGGCCTGCGCGGCTTAGGATTCGGCAAACAGCGCGGCAACGGCTGCGGTGCCGGCCTGCCGTGCCGCCAGCAAGGCCGGCTCGCCCAGGGCCGTGCCTTCCACGGTGACGAAATGCAGGTCGTGCAGGCCTATGGTCGCCAAGGTATGGCGCAGATAGGGCCGCAGAAAGTCGGGCTGGCGTGCGGCGTCGCCGGAGATCAGACCGCCGCTGGAGATCGCCACATAGACCGGGCGGTCGCGCAGGCTGCCGACCTTGCCCTGCGGCGTCACCTCGAAGGTCGCGCGTATGCGCACGATATGGTCTATCCAGGCCTTGATGGACGACGGCAGCGTGAAGTTGTGCATCGGCGTGGCGATCACCACGACATCGGCGGCGGCGAGCTGCGCGATCAGGGTGTCCGAGCGCAGCAGCGCGCTGCCGGCGGCGGCTGGCTGCGTGGGGTCGGCGCGCGCCGCCAGGGCCAGCGCATAGCCGCTGTCGACCGGAGCCAGGTCGTTGGCGTCCACTTCGCTCAGTTCCACCGGCTGCGTGGCCTGCAGTGCCGCGACGATTTGCTGTGACAGACGCCGGCTTTCGGAGTCCGTGCCGCGCGGGCTGCCGAGGACGCGCAACACGCGCAAGGTCGGGGTGGAGGGGGTGTTCATGGACTTCCTTGGGAATGGGTGGGAGGGCTGCGGGACGGGCAGGGCTCAGCTGCCGGCCAGCGGTTTTTGAAAGCGCAGGGCGCCGGTGTAGAGGCCGGCGCGGAAATAAAAGCGCTGGGCGCGCGCATTGGCCAGGCCGGTGTCGAGCACCAGCTGCGCGCAGCCTTCGGCACGGGCCACGCGTTCCAGCGCGCGCAGCAGCCGCGCGCCCCACTGGCCACCGCGCAGGGCCGCGGCCGTGACCAGATCGTCCACATACAGAAAGCGGCCGTAGAGCAGGTTTTCCTGCAGCCGATAGCCGGCCAGCGCCGCCAGCTGGCCGTCGGGCGTGAACGCGCCTATGAGCTGGTAGCCCTGCTGGCGCTGGCGCTGCACGCGCACGGCAAACTCGGCGTCGCCGTCCAGGTGTGGGCGCAGCTCGCGCATCAGCGGCGCGGCCAGGCGCAGGTCGCCCGCGGAATCGAGCGGGCGCAGCGCGCTGTCCGCCAGGTCGAGAACGCTGGGCTGGGGACCTGCAACATGGTGGGCGCGGGAGGAGTTCATGGCCTGACTCTACAAGTCACATGCCACAATGCCCTGAGCCAAGACTGTACTTATGGACTGGACCATGACGCCTGCGATTTCACCGGATGCCTTTGCGCCGCTGGCCGGGGAGAGCGGCACGCCGCTGTACCGCCAGCTGTATGACCGGGTGCGGGCGTCCATTGCTGCCGGTGATCTGGCGCCGGGCGATCGTGTGCCCTCGGCGCGCGCGCTGGCCCAGGAGCTGGGCGTGGCGCGCGGCACCATCGAGCTGGCGTATGAGCTGCTGACGTCGGAAGGCTATCTGCTGGCGCGCGGCCAGGCCGGCACGGTGGTCAATCCGGCGCTGACTCCGGCCCAAGCGCCCCGGTCGCCGCCGGTCGCGCCCCCCGACGCCAGCCTTGTTCCGTCCCAGGACAGCCTCTCGCGCCCCGCCCAGTTGCTGCCGTTCCAGATGGGCGTGCCAGCCATGGATGCGTTCCCGCGCAAGATCTGGGCGCGGCTTGGCGCACGCTATCTGCGCGGCATGCAGGCCGCCGACCTCGACTACCCGCCGCCGCATGGCCTGCCCGCCTTGCGCAGCGCGATTGCCGCCTATCTGCAGGTGGCGCGCGGCATCGATTGCGGCGCCCACCAGGTGTTCGTCACCAGCGGCTACCGCGCCAGCCTGCAGCTGGCGGCGCTGGCGGTGATGCAGCGCGGCGACCGCGCCTGGGTCGAGGACCCGGGCTACCCGCCTACGCGCCAGCTGCTGCGCGAGTCCGGCCTGCTGCCGGTGGCGGTGCCGGTCGATGCCGACGGCTTGATGGTCGAACGCGGCATCGCGCTGGCGCCCGACGCGCGCGTCGTGACGGTCACGCCCGCGCACCAGAGCCCGTTGTCGATGTCGCTGTCGCTGCCGCGCCGCCATGCATTGCTCGAATGGGCCGCGGCCCAAGGCGCCTGGGTGGTCGAGGACGATTACGACGGCGAGTACCGCTATGCGAGCCGGCCGCTGCCGGCGCTGGCCAGCCTGGACCGGCATGGCCGCGTGCTGTACGCGGGCACCTTCAGCAAGCTGCTGTTTCCCGGCATACGGCTGGCCTATCTGGTGGTGCCGCAGGCGCAGGTGGCGGCGTTCGAGCGCGTGGCGCGCATTTTCTTTGCCGCGGCGACACCGGCCATCACCCAGGCCATCGTCGCCGACTTCATGGCCGAAGGGCATTTCTCGCGCCATATCCAGCGCATGCGCAAGTTGTATGCCGAGCGCCGCGCGGCGACGATTGCCGCGCTGGAGCGTGGCCTGGGCGGCAGTCTGCGCACCGAACCCCAGCCCGGCGGCATGCATCTGGTGCTGCGCCTGCCCGGCGCGCGCAGCGACCTGCCTCTGGCCGAGAAGCTGCTGGCCCAGGGCCTGGCCGTGCAGCCGATGTCGCGCTGGTGGGCGTCGGAGCGCACCGATTCGGCCCTCTTGCTGAGCTTCACCAACTGCACCACCCCGGCCCAGGCCGAACGCCTGGGAAGCCTGATACGGCAGTACCTCTAGAGGGTCAGGACAGGCCGGCCTTGTCGAGCCCGTAGAACTTGTCGGCCGAGCCCGGGACGGCGCGGAAGGCAACGCTGAGCCGGTTCCAGCCGTTGATGGCGACGATCAGAAAGGACAGGTCGGCGAGTTCCTCGTCCGACAGCTCGGCGCGCACGCTGGCGAAGATCGCATCGGACACGCCATGCCCACCCAGCTGCGTCAGGGCCTCGGTCCATTCGAGGATGGCACGCTCCTTGGCGCTGAACAAGGTCGACTCGCGCCACACGGTCACATGGTGCAGGCGCAGCTCGCGCTCGCCATGGATCCTGGCTTCCTTGACATGCATGTCGACGCAGAACGCGCAGCCGTTGATCTGCGAAGCGCGCAGCGTGACCAGATGGCCGTATTGCGCGAGAAACGGCTTCTTGTGCAGCAGGTTGTTGAACTCCATGTACTTCTGGGCAGCATCGGGAGAGGACTTGTAATAGTCGAGGCGTTGGGTCATGGTCGGCTCCAGTGGAAATGGCAATGAGTGATTTGTGTACCGGGATGCGCCATGACCGTTCTTGCAGGCAGGGTCTCAGCGACTCGGTTGAAACCATTGTGGTGCTGCAATGGCCTGGTCCGTGAGGGCCATAAATGCTCATTTGCTCTGGGCCATGTTGCCCGTGGCCGGGCTCAGCGTACGTAGCTCAGCGGCAGGGCGGTGGTGAATTTGAGCTCTTCCATCGCAAAGCTCGAGGACACATCGAGCAGCTGGGTGCCCGCAATCAGCCGCTTGTAGACCTTGTCGTAGGCCGCGATATCGGGCACGACCACGCGCAGCAGATAGTCGACATCGCCGCTCATGCGGTAGAGCTCCACCACTTCGCTGATGGCCGCGACCGTGGCATGGAATTGGTCGAACCATTCCTGGCTGTGGGTGCTGGTGCGCACGGCGACAAACACCGTGACGCTGACGTTGGCATGCTGGCGGTCGACCAGGGCCACATTGCGCGTGATCACGCCGGCATCCTTGAGGCGCTGTATGCGCCGCCAGCAGGAGGTCTGGGACAGGCCCATTTCGGCGGCCAGATCCGCCACCGGGATGTCGGAGTTTTGCTGCAACTGTTCCAGCAGCCGTCGATCGATGGAATCTATTTTCATTTATCAAATGCAAATCGGAATTTAGTCGCGTTTTCGTGGCGATGTAAGCGGTATTTTGCAAGAGGATTACCAGGCCGATGCGGGAAAATTTTCCTCCATGGAAATCTATCTCGACGCGAATGCCACCACGGCCGTCTATCCTCCCGCCTGCGAGGCCGCGCTGGCCGTCATGGCCGACGGCTTCGGCAATCCCAGCAGCATCCATGGCAGCGGCCTGAGGGCCCGCGCCGTGGTCGATCAGGCACGGGCCAGCGCGCGCCGCGTGCTCGGTGCACCGACCGGCCAGCTGTTCTTCACCAGCGGCGCCACCGAAGGCATACAGACCAGCGTGCTGTCCGCACTGTGCGAGTTGCGCCGGCGCCGCGATGCCGGTGAATCGACTGCCCAGGCCCTGCTCTATGGCGCGACGGAACACAAGGCCGTGCCGCAGGCGCTGCAGCACTGGAATGCGCTGCTGGGCCTGAACCTGCCGCTGCTGGCCATTCCGGTGGATGGCGCGGGGCGCCATGATCTGGCCTGGCTGCGTGAACATGCGCCCACGGCAGGCCTGGTCTGCACCATGGCCGCGAACAACGAGACCGGCGTGATCAGCGACCTCGACGCCATTGCCCACATCCTGCGCGGCAGCCCGGCGCTGTGGCTGGTCGACGGCGTCCAGGCCCTGGGCAAGCTGCCATTGAAACTGATCGAGCGCGGCATCGATTACGCGCCGTTTTCCGGCCACAAGTTCTATGCGCCCAAAGGCATAGGCCTGCTGTATGTGCGCGACGGCGCGCCGTTCACGCCGCTGCTGACCGGCGGTGGCCAGGAGAGCGGGCTGCGCGGCGGCACGGAGAACATCGCCGGCATCGCCGCGCTGGGCGTGGTATTGCGCGCCTGGGAAGCCGGTGATGTATTCCAGACAGCGGCGGCGCTGGCCACGCACCGCGCCCAGCTGGCCCAGGCCTTGCGCGCTGCCTTTCCCGGACTGGTGTTCAACGCGCCCGACGCGCTGAGCCTGCCGACCACCTTGAACTTCTCCGTGCGCGGCCTTTCTTCCAAGCTGCTGCTCGACCTGTTCGATGCCGCCGATCTGCGCGTCAGCGGCGGCTCGGCCTGCGGTGCATCCAAGGCCGCGCCCAGCTATGTGCTGCAGGCCATGGACCTGCCCGCATGGCAGACCCAGGCCGCCGTGCGTCTGTCGTTCGGCGCGCTGGACAGCCCGGAATTCATTGCCGCGGCCTGTGCCCGGCTGCGGCGCTGCGGCGAAGTGCTGCGCGCGCGCGGCCTGGGCAGCGAGGCACCGGCCCATGCGTCGCCGGCTGCGCCGGCGGCGTCTGCCAGCACCTGGGCGCTGGCCGACGACCTGGCGGAGAGTGTGGATGTGGTGCTGGAACAGTCGGCGGCGCTGGCCCTGCTGCAGGGCCAGGCGGGCGGGCTGTGGGTCGATGTGCGCGAAGCCTACGAGAGCGATGTCCAGGTGCGGCGTGGCCTGCTCGCGAATGCACAGGCCGTGCCGCTGTCGGCCTTGCTGTCGGCCATGCCGCAGTGGCTGGAGCTCGCGCCCCAGGTGCCGGTGGTGTTCTATTGCCGCAGCGGCAATCGCAGCGCCCAGGCCGCGCGCGCGCTGCGCCGGCTCGGCCATGCGTCGGCCTGGAGCCTGGCGGGTGGATTGGCGATGTGGCGCGAGCCGGCGCCATTGTCGGCCGGCGCGGCCCTGCCTCAATGCCTGCCGGGCTCCAGCCGCTGAAGCCAGCGCCGCATCAGACCAGCGACACAGGCCGGCGCTTCCAACGGCACAAAGTGGCCTGCGCCCGCCACCTGGTGCCACTCGGCAAACGGCAGGGCGTGCGCCATCTCTTGCTGACGGTCCGCAGGATTGATCGAATCTTCCGCTCCGCCGATGACCAGCGTCGGGACACGGATGGCGTGCAGTCGCGGCCGGCTGTCCGCCCGGCAGGCGGCGATTTCCGCTTGGTCGGAATAGGCGTCGATACCGCTGTCTATGGCCATGCCAAGCACCACATCGTGCAGCGCGCGGTCCTGCGCATGGGCTGATCCAAAGTAGCGCGGCAGCAATTCGCCGCGCACATGCGCGTCGATTCCCGTGCGCCGCGCCCGGATGACCGCCGCCCGGCGCGCCAGCGCGCTTTCCGCCGGATCGGGGCGCGCATTGGTTGCTATCAGGGCCAGCCCCAGCACGCGCTGCGGCGCCTGCGCCGCCATCTCCAAGGCCACGATGCCGCCCAGGGAGAAGCCGGCGATCGCGCATCGGTCCGGCATGGTTTCCAGCAGTGCCGAGGCCATGGCCGGCGCACTTCGATGCGCCTTCAGATCGGCGCTGAGAAGGCTGCATCCCGCCGCGGTCAACGCGCCATGCACGGGCGCCCAGACACGCGCGTCGCACAGCGTTCCGGGCAGCAGCAGCAAGGCAGTCATGTCCGCACCGCTGCTGCTCAGGCCGCGACGCCGACGTCCAGCGCCGACAAGGGCAGCAGCCGTTGCTCGACGATGCAGCCGTTGGGATCGAGCGTGAAACCCTGGGCTTGCGCCGCGTCAACCACCTCCTTGGCCCAAACCAGCCGCTTGCGGTGGTCGCCCGCACTCACTATGGTCAGTTCACAAGTCTGTTCGCCCACGGACCGCAGCTCACGCCATACCTGTGGCGGCACGGAATACACCTCGCGCTCGGCAAGCTGGATCACGATCTGGTCGGGCCCGCGGTTGAGGCGCAGTTCAAGCTTGCCGCGCATCACGCACAAGACCTGTTTGTCACGCGAGAAGAAGGCGCCGGTGGAGCCTGCGGCGCCCAGGCGCAGCCAGTCGATGGAAAAGCCGTGCGGCCCGGTGATGGGCGTACCATGCCTTCGCTGTTCGGAGATGCCATACCCCAGCGCTGGCGCCAGGGCGCATTCGCCGTCCGAAATCAAGGCGCCAAGCAGTGCACAGTCCGACCATTCGCGGGAGTCGGCGCGCAGCATGCACTGCGCCATCTGCGCCGGCGTATAGACCGGCATCGCCGCCAGATCTTCCGCGGCCAGCGCTTGCGTCAACCCCTGCGGCGCGGGCGGGGGATCGCCGTCCGCGACCTCGTGCAGCATGTTGTCGCGCGTCAGGTAGAGCCGATGTTCGGCCGCCGCCGCCAGGACCGCGGGGTGCCAGATGATGCCGCCGGTGTCGTCGCCGCCCAGGGCGGTCAGGATCCAGCCATCGTCGCTGCCGACGTTGGAGAAGCCGCGAAAGATCCAGGTGGGAATGCTGAGCACGTCACCCGGTCCGCCCACGACCTTGCCCTGGCTGGCGCCGTCGCCCCAGCGGAATTCCCAGGTGCCCTGCTGGATCATGAACACCTCGGCGGTGAAGTGCATGTGCAGGTTGTTCGTCACCCCGGGCGGCATGGCGGCGACGCCGAGGCTGAAACCATGGGGCTCGACGATGTTCACCACCTGGTCTTCGGCCTGGGTCACGCCGGCGCCGATGAGCGAGTAGTTCTCCTTCTTGTCGGAGCCCGGCAGCTTGCAGTCGATGAACGCCAGCTTGCAGGCGACCATGTCCTTGCGGTGGATGGCGCGAGCCTGCGCCTCGTCGGGTGTCAGCGTCTTGATATCCATTGGAAGCATCTTTCGAAAGAGGATTGGAAAAGGTCTCGAACCGGTCTCATGTACGTCTATGCATTCGAATGCATTCTGAGCCGCTTGCCAGGTTTTTGCAATCCGGGAGAGCGGCAATTGCGTGCCGGCGCGCATTTGTGGGTAAAGTCATTGACTTGACCGCTTCTTCTCCTTCCCCGCGCTCCAGCCGCGCCACTTCCTACGATGTGGCCGCTGCCGCTGGCGTCGCCCAGTCCACGGTGTCGCGCTGCTTCCAGCCCGGCAGCAATATTTCGGCCAAGACCCGCGCGCATGTGCAGGCGGTTGCCGCGCGGCTGGGCTATGTGCCCAATCTGCTGGCGCAGTCGCTGATCACCGGCCAGTCGCATGCGGTCGGGCTGGTCATCACGCGCTACACGCTGCATGGCTTGCCGGGGCTGCTGTATGCGCTGGGCGATGCACTGAGCAAGGCGCGCAAGCGGCTGGTGCTGCTGGCGGTGGATGACGACGAGGCCGTGGCGAGCGCCATCGCCGACATCCAGGGCTATCCGCTGGACGGGCTCATCAGCTGCGCCACGCTGGACGACGATCTGGTGACGCAGTTCCAGGCGCATGGCGTGCCGGTGCTGTTCTTCAATCGCCAGCCAGGACGGGTGAAGGCGGACAGCATCTCCACCGACCATGCCAAGGGGGCGGGCGAACTGGCGGCGCAATTGCTGGCCGCGGGGCACAGGCGTTTCCTGTGCGTGGCGGGCCCGGTTCAGGCGCCGGTGAATGTGGCGCGCATGAAGGGCTTTCTCGCGGCCCTGCGCAAAATGAACATTGAACCGATCGACGTGCTGCATACGGATTTTTCCTATCAGGGCGGTCACGATGCCTTTCTTGCGGCCGCGGCCTCGGGCCTGCGCCCGGACTGCGTCTTCTGCGCCAACGACGCGCTGGCCATGGGGGTGATGGACGCCTGCCGTTTCTCGCTGGCCTGGCGCATTCCGCAGGACATCGTGGTGGCCGGTTTCGACGATGTGCCCGAAGCCGCGCGGCCCACCTATCGGCTGACGACGGTGCGCCAACCCATAGAGCAGATGGCCGACGAGGCCGTGAAGCTGCTGGAGGCGCGTATCCAGCAACCGACGGCCGCCGTGCAGACCGTCTTCTTCGACGGCACGGTGATCGCGCGCGCTTCGGCGCCGCTGGCAGCAGTGCCGGTCAGCGCGATGCCAGCCGCTGCTGCGTCCGGGCGTCGAAGAAATGGCAGTGCTGCGGATCCAGCCTGAGACCGACGATGTCGCCGATGGCATGGCGCACATGCCGGTCGCCGCGCACGCAGATGCGTGAGCTGCCGATATCGACCGTCACCAGCACCGCGTCGCCCGTCAGCTCGAACATGTAGACCTGGCCGTGCAGATCCGCTTCATCCGGCGGCACCAGCAACAGATCCTCGGGGCGTATGCCCAGCACCAGCTCGATGCCCTGCGCGCCCACGGGCGGCATGCCACCGATGGCCTGGCCCGCGACATGGAGCCGTCCGTCCTGCACCACGGCCGGCATCAGGTTCATGGGCGGCGAGCCCACGAAGCCGGCGACGAAGAGGTTGGCCGGCTGGCCATAGACCTGCGCCGGCGTTCCCACCTGCTGTATCACTCCGCCTTGCATGACCACGATACGGTCGGCCAGCGTCATCGCCTCGATCTGGTCGTGCGTGACATAGATGGTGGTGATGCGCAGCTCCGCCTGCAGGCGCCGGATCTCGGCGCGCATGGACACGCGCAGCTTGGCATCCAGGTTGGAAAGTGGTTCGTCCATCAGAAAGACTTGCGGCCGGCGCACGATGGCCCGGGCCAGCGCCACGCGCTGGCGCTGGCCGCCCGAGAGATCGCGCGGGCGGCGCTCGAGCAGATGCTCGAGCTCGACCTTGCGTGCGACCTCCAGCACCTTGGCCCTGCGTTCGTCGCGGCTGTGGCCGCGGATGCGCAGCGGATAGCCGATGTTGTCGCCCACCGTGAGGTGCGGATAAAGGCCATAGTTCTGGAAGACCATCGCCACGTCGCGGTCCTTGGGCAGCGCATCCGTGACGTCGCGGTCGCCGATCCAGATCTCGCCGCTGGAGGGCTGCTCCAGCCCGGCCACCATGCGCATGGTGGTCGTCTTGCCGCAGCCCGAAGGGCCGAGGAACACCATGAACTCGCCGTCGGCGATTTCCAGCGACTGCCTGGCCACGCCTGTGACATCGCCCCAACGCTTTTCTACACTGACCAGTCTCACTGCTGCCATGCGGCCTCCGGGATTTAACGAACCGCGCCGGACACCAGCCCGGCGACGAAATAGCGCTGCACGAAGCGCGAGATGACCAGCATCGGGGCGATGATGAACAGCCCCATGGTGGCCATGATTTCCCAGGCGTCGCCCTGCTCGGTACGCGCGCTCATCAGCGCCACGGGCAGGGTGATCGCGTGGTCCCGGGTCAGCACCAGTGCGTAGAAGAACTCGTTCCAGGACACCACGAACGAGAAGATCGCCGCCGTGGCAATGCCTGGCACCGCGACCGGCACGACCACCGACCACAACGCCATCAGGCGCGAAGCCCCGTCGATCTGCGCTGCCTCTTCCATGTCGACCGGCAGCGCATCGAAGAAGCCTTTGATCATCCAGGTGGCATAGGGCACGACGAACGAAAGATTGGCAATGACCAGCGCCAGGCGGGTGTCGAGCATGCCCAGGTTGCGGAAGACGACAAACAACGGAATCACGATGATCACCGGCGGCAGGAACTGCGTCGCGAGCAGCACCAGCGGTGCCGCCGAGCCGCCCGGAAAGCGAAAGCGCGAGAACGCATAGGCGGCCGCCGTCGACACCGGAATCGCGATGGCCAGCGTGCCTGCGGTGACCAGCACGCTGTTGAGCAGCCGCGAGCCCAGCAGGTAGGGTACGTCGAAGGAGGCGAAGAGGTTGGCCAGCGTGGGCGCGAACCACAGCGCCAGCCCGGCCGCCTCGGACGGCGGCTTGAAGGCCGTCGCCATGATCCACAGCACCGGCAGCACCCACACCACCGTGATCAGCACGATGGCGGCATTGCGCAAGCCGTGCTGGCCGCGGCGGCGGCGCGCTTTGGTCAGCGGCGCAGCCAGGCTCAGATCCACATGCGCTGTCATTTCGAACCCCCCATCACGAATCGCGAATAAAGCATGGCCAGTCCCATCATCACGATCGCCAGCAGCCAGGCCATGGCCGATGCATAGCCGAGGTCGTAGAAGCGAAAAGCCGTGGTGTAGATCATGTGCGGCAAGGTGTCCGTCGCCACGCCGGGACCGCCGGCGGTCATGGTGACCACCTGGTCCAGCATCTTCAGCGAGAAGATGGTCTTCAGCAGGATGGCGATGGTCAGCACCGGCCACAGCTGCGGCAGCATGATCTCGAAGAAGATGCGGATCTTGCCCGCGCCATCGACCTGCGCGGCATCCACCGTGTCCCGCGGCAGGGCGGCGAGGGCGCCAATGAAGGTCAGCATGAAATACGGTGCCCAATGCCAGACATCGACCGCGATCAGCGCCGCCATGGCCAGCACCGGATCGGACAGGATGGGCGCGGCATCGAGGCCGGGCACGAACCAGCGGGCGACTGCGTCGGCGACGCCGAATTCCGGGTTCAGCATGAAGCGCCACGAAATGCCGATCAAGGCCGGCGACATCGCGAACGGAATCACCAGCAGGGTGCGGGCATTGACCTGCAGCCGCCCGTTGTCGGCCAGCAGCAGCGCCATGGCCATCGCCACGACTATCGTCAGCAGCACCGAGGGCAGGGTGAACAGCAGGGTCACCTTGGCACTGCCGAGGAAGTCGGGGTCGGCCAGCAAGGCCGCATAGTTCGCCAGGCCGGCAAAGCCTTCGGGCGCGGGCGAGCGGCCCAGGTTCCAGTCCTGGGTCGAGTAGATCAGCGACTGCAGCAGCGGATAGAACAGCGTGGCGGCGCACACCAGCAAGGCGGGCGCCAGCAACGCGTATTTCAGATAGCGGTCCTTCATGAAAGACGCTTTCAGCCGCGGCGGCCGCCGGAGCGCTGGGTGATGCGCTCGACCTGGCGGGCCGCGTCATCCAGCGCCGCCTTCACCGGCTTGCCGTTGGAAACCATCTCCGATATCGCCGTCTCGAGCACCGACGCCACCTGGGGCCAGACCACGAGCTTGGGCAGGCTGCGCGCGCCTTCCAGGCTTTTCAACGCCACCGCCGGCAGGCCGAAGTTGGCCTGGTTGACCTTTGCGCTGGCCAGCGTGGAGAGGTGGGTCGCCACGATGTCCGAAGTGGCGGCATCGCTCTTGTCCGTGACGATGGCGACTTCCAGCTCGGGGTTGGTGACCCATTTCATGAACTCCCAGGCTGCGTCCTTCTGGCGCGACTGCTTGCTGATGCCGAAAGGCATGATGACCGCCACCGTGGGCGACTTGCCGTCCGCGAAGCGCACCATGGGCGCGAAGCCCACCTGATCCGCCTTCAGCTTGGAGCGTTCGCCGGTCAGCACCGAATAGGTCCACCACCAGACCATCATCGAGGCCGAGCCACCCTGGGCCATGGAATTGACCATGTCGTATTCGTTGAACTGCGTGGAGCCCGGGTTGGCGACCTTGTGCCGGATCAACACGTCCACATAGGCCTGGGTGGCGAGCACGCCGCCGGCATCGTTGAAGCGCGGCTTGCCGCTGGCATCGAGCAGATCGGAACCATGGCCCCAGAGGCAGTTGAACCAGAGCCAGAGGTTCTGGAAACCGCTGCCCTTGACATAGTCCATGGCCACGCCGGACACGCCGGTCTTGTCCTGGACCAGCTTGGCGCTGGCGAGCATTTCCTGCCAGGTGCTGGGCACGCTGGCGCCTGCCTGGGCGTAGAGGTCCTTGCGATAGAAGAACAGTTGCGGATGCGCGCGCACCGGCAGGCCGTAATTGCGGCCGGCGTAGATGGCGGCCGCACTGAAAACCTGGGGGTAGCGCGCGAGATCCAGGGCATCGGCCTTGACCATGGCATCGATCGGCTCGAAGTAGCCGGACAGCGCCGCCAGCCAGCTGTCCTGGTAGGCGATGACGTCATAGGCGCCGTTGCCGGCCACCGCCTCGGTCGTGATCTTGTCCAGAAGCTGACCGTAGGGGACGTAGCTGTAGACGACCTTGATTCCGGTGAGCTTCTCGAATTCGGCGAGGCGTTTTTCCTGCGCCCTGAACTGCGAGGCCGGCGGCAGCAGCACGTTGACGGTCTTGCCGGCAAAAGGCTTGTTGGCCTTCAAGGCGTAGGGGAGGGTGGATTGCGCCAGCGCCGGAAAGCCCGCCGCGTTCGCAACGGCGGCAGCGCCTGCTGCCTCGATGAAGTGCCTTCTTTTCAATTGGGTCCCCTTGTCGTGTGTGAAGCCGAATGGCCGGTGCTGGAAAGGCAGGAATTGCCAATGCATTCGGATGCACTGTGGGCGACTTGCATACGCATGCAAAGCCCGGACAAACCCTAGACCGTGTCGTCGCCGGGCCTCAGGGTTTTCACGGTTTGCATACGCATGCAATCTGCAGATATTGCATACGTATGCAGAGCCATCCCACTCTTCTCTCTCTTCACACCAGGAACACGAAATGATCCGATATCTCAAGCGCGGCAAGGACGTTCAGATCCGTGCCGAGGACGACGCCAAAGTGCGCACCACGGTCGAAGGCATCATCAAGGACGTGGAGGCCCGGGGCGACGTCGCCGTGCGCGCCTACAGCCAGCAGTTCGACCAGTGGGATCCGGCCGACTTCCGGCTCTCGCAGGCGGATATCGAGAAGGCGCGCAAGAGCCTGACGGCGCGCGAGATCGAGGACATCACCTTTGCGCAGACGCAGGTACGCAACTTCGCGCAGATCCAGCGCGATTCGATGCAGGACGTCGAAGTCGAGACTTTCCCGGGCGTGATCCTGGGCCACCGCCATATCCCGATGAATGCCGTGGGCTGCTACATCCCCGGCGGCAAGTACCCGCTGCTGGCCTCGGCCCACATGAGCGTGCTGACGGCCAAGGTGGCCGGCGTGAAGCGCGTGGTCGCAACCGCGCCGCCCTACCAGGGCGCGCCCCACCCGGCCATCGTCACCGCGATGTCCATGGCCGGTGCCGACGAGATCCTGGTGCTGGGTGGCGTGCAGGCGGTGGTCGCGATGGCGGTCGGCACCGAGTCGGTCGCGCCGGTCGACATGCTGGTCGGCCCGGGCAACATGTATGTCGCCGAAGCCAAGCGCCAGCTCTATGGCCGCGTCGGCATCGACCTGTTTGCCGGCCCGACCGAAACGCTGGTCATCGCCGACGAGACCGCCGATGGCGAGATGTGCGCGGTCGACCTGCTGGGCCAGGCCGAGCATGGTCCGACCTCGCCCGCCATCCTGCTCACCACCAGCGAGCAGCTGGCGCACGACACGCTGGCCGAGATCGAGCGCCAGCTCAAGATCCTGCCCACGGCCGCCATCGCCGCCGTGAGCTGGGCGGAATACGGCGAAGTGATCGTCTGCGACACGCAGGAAGAGATGCTGCGCAAGGCCGATGAACTGGCCTTCGAGCATGTGCAGGTGATGACGCGCGACCCCGACTACTTCCTGCAGCACATGAGCAACTACGGCGGCCTGTTCCTCGGCCCGCGCACCAATGTGAGCTTCGGCGACAAGGTGATAGGCACGAACCACACGCTGCCGACCAACCGCGCCGCGCGCTACACCGGCGGCCTGTGGGTCGGCAAGTTCCTCAAGACCTGCACCTACCAGAAGGTGTTGACCGACGAGGCCAGCGCGCTGATGGGCGAATACTGCTCGCGCCTGTGCCACATGGAGAACTTCGCCGGCCATGGCGAACAGGCCAACCTGCGCGTGCGCCGCTACGGCACGCGCGCCGAGGTGCCCTGGTACCAGCCGGTGCCCGCGCTGGAGCCGCAGCAATGAGCGTTGTGCCCGCCAATTTCCCCGCGATGCGCCGCGCCGCGCGCAGCGCCGAGGTGCGGCGATGATGCCGTTGCCGCGTACCCCCGGCTTCCGCCTCGACGGTCGCCGCGCCCTGGTGACCGGTGCCGGCCGCGGCATAGGCCTGGCCGCGGCCGCGGCGCTGGCGCAGGCCGGCGCCGAGGTCACGCTGGCCGCGCGCTCCGAGCCCGAGCTGCGCGCGGCCTGCGCGCAGATCGGCGCCGAGGGCGGCCAGTGCAGCCATCTGGTGCTCGACGTGACCGACTCCCGGGCAGTGGAGGCCGCGCTGACGGCCGCGGGCCCGTTCCAGATACTGGTCAACAACGCCGGGCTGAACCGGCCCAAGCTGCTGGTCGACGTCGAGGACGCCGACATCGATGCGGTGTTCGACCTCAACGTCAAGGCCGCGTTCTACGTGACGCGCAGCGTCGCGCGCGGCCTGCTCGCCGCGGGCCTGCCGGGCTCGATCATCAACGTCTCGTCGCAGATGGGCGTGGTCGGCAGCCCGCGCCGCACGCTTTACTGCGCGAGCAAGCACGCGATGGAAGGCATGACCAAGGCCCTGGCCTGGGAGCTGGGCGCCGCGGCCATCCGCGTCAACAGCGTATGCCCGACCTTCATCGAGACCGCGATGACGGCCGGCATGTTTGCCGACCCGGCGTTCCGCGCCTGGGTGCTCGAGCGCATCGCGCTGGGCCGGCTCGGCCGGGTCGAGGAGATCATGGGCGCCATCGTGTTCCTGGCCTCGGATGCGTCCAGCCTGATGACCGGCAGCGCGCTGATGCTTGATGGTGGCTGGAGCGCCGCATGAAGCCCGGACCCACAGCGCAGGAAGTCGCGCGCCTGGCCAAGGTCTCGCAGTCGGCCGTGAGCCGCACCTTCACGCCGGGCGCGAGCGTGTCGGAAGACACGCGCAACCGGGTGATGATTGCCGCCAAGACGCTGGGCTACCGGCCCAACGCGATGGCGCGCAGCCTGATCACCGGGCGCAGCCGCATCGTCGCGCTGGTGATGAGCTACCTCGAGAACCAGTTCTATCCGCTGGTGATAGAAAAGCTCTCGCAGAAGCTGCAAAAGCAGGGTTACCACGTGCTGATGTTCATCAGCGACGGCGACGAGACCGACGGCGTGCTGGACGAAATCCTTCAGTACCAGATCGACGGCGTGGTGATGGCCTCGGCCATGCTCTCGCCGCATCTGGCACGCCAATGCGCCGATGTCGGCGTGCCGGTGGTGCTGTTCAACCGCGTGCCCGACATCAGCGCCTTCGCGCGCCACAGCACCAGCTCGGTCACCTGCAACAACCACCGCGGCGGCGAGATGGTGGCCGAACTGCTGCTCGAGCGCGGCCACCGGCGCATCGCTTTTCTCGCCGGCCTGGAGAAATCCTCGACCAACCTCGAGCGCGAACGCGGCTTCAACGATGCGCTGGCGCAGGCCGGCACGGCGCTCTACCGGCGCGCGGTCGGCCACTACAGCTTCGAGCGCGCGCAGGAAGCGGCGCGCGCGCTGTTCGCCGGCCCGGGCGAGCGCCCCGACGCGGTGTTTGTCGCCAACGACCACATGGCGATTGCCGTGATGGACGTGCTGCGTCAGGAGCTTGGCCTGCGCGTGCCCGAGGACGTGAGCGTGGTCGGCTTCGACGATGTACCGCAGGCCGCCTGGGGCGCCTACCGCCTCACGACCGTGGAGCAGAGCGTCGAGGCCATGGTCACGGCCACGGTCGAGCTGCTGCACGAGCAGATGCGCGCGGACGCCAACCCGCGCAACGTGGTGATCCCCTGCCGCCTGGTGGAACGCGGGTCGGTGCGTCCGGCCTCTGCGACCCCGCTCCCGAACGCGCCCCAGTCCGCGCCCCAGTCCGCGCCCCAGTCCGCGCCCAAGCCGCGCGCCGCCAAACGCCGCATTTCTTCCGGTCCGAACGCCTGAACGCCCGGCCACCCTTTCCAGGAGACTCCCATGCGAACCCGATCCCGCGCGCTGCTGACTGCAGCGCTTGCCCTGCTGGCACTGGCCGGCCCCATAGTGAACCGCGCACAGGCCCAGACTGCGCCGCCCTGGCCCGCCAAGCCGATCAAATTCGTGGTTCCGTTCTCGCCCGGCGGTGTGTCCGACGGCGTGGCCCGGCTCGTGGCGCAACACCTGGGCGAGCGGCTGGGCCAGGCTGTCATCGTCGAGAACAAGCCCGGGGTCTCGGGCATCCTGGGCACGCAGGCCGTGGCGCGGTCGGCTGCCGATGGCTATACGTTGATGGGCGGCACCATCACCACGCATGCGGTCAACCCGTTCTTCACCCGCCAGCTTGGCTACGACCCGGTCAAGGACTTCGCGCCGGTGAACCTGGTGGGCATGGTCAGCAACGTGCTGGTGGTGCCGGCGGAAAGCCGCTTCAACTCGGTGGCGCAGGTCATTGCCGAGCTCAAGGCCAGGCCCGACAGCCTGACCTACGGCACGGCCGGCGCCGGCACCTCGCAGCATCTGTCGGGCCAGCTGTTCCAGAACATCACGCAGACGCGCATGCGCCAGATCATCTACAAGGGCGGCTCGCAGGCCATGGTCGACCTGGTCGGCGGCCAGATAGACATGGTGTTCGAGACCGTGGCCGCGGCGCGGCCAATGATGGACGCCAAGCGCGTCAAGGTGCTGGGCGTGACCTCCGCGCGCCGCCTGCCCGACGTGCCCGGCGCGCCCACGCTGGCCGAGGCCGGTGCGCCGAACTTCGAGATGCAGTCGTGGCAGGGCGTGTTCGCGCCCGCCGGCACGCCCAAGCCCATCGTCGATCGCCTGGGCCGCGAGATCGCCGCCATCATCGCCCAGCCCGAGGTGCAGCAGAAGCTGCGCAACCTGGGCGTCGAGCCCGACGGCCGTGCCACCGCGGCCTTTGCCAGCTTCCAGAAGAGCGAGATCGTCAAGTGGGGCAAGGTCATACAGGATGCGGGCATCCAGGCCGAGTGAGCCCCACGCAAACCACATAACAACACCAGGAGACATTCCATGACAAAGACATCGCAAGCTCTCTCGTCCTTCGCCCGCCGCCGCTTCGCCCGCGCGGCCGTTGCGCTCGGCACACTGTCGCTGGCCGGCATTGCTGCGGCGCAGGCACCGTCCGGCCCGGGCGGCTACCCGAACAACGGCCGGGTGGTGATCGTCGTGCCGTTCGCGCCGGGCGGCGCCACCGACATCGTGGCGCGGCTGGTGGCCGACGAACTGGGCAAGCGCTGGGGCACCGCGGTGGTGGTCGACAACAAGGCAGGCGCGGGCGGCGGCATAGGCACGGAATACGTGGCGCGCGCCAAGCCCGATGGCTACACGCTGCTGCTGGGCACGCAGACCGCGCTGTCGGTCAACCCCACGCTGCTCAAGAAGATCAGCTACGACGTGGCCAAGGACTTCGCGCCCATCACGCAGCTGGCCACCACGCCGCTGGTGCTGCTGGCCAGCAACAAGTCCGGCGCGCGCAGCGTGCCGGAGCTGGTCGCTGCGATCAAGGCCAAGCCCGATGCCACCTCCTACGGCACCAGCGGCAACGGCACCTCGCAGCACCTCACCACGCTGATGCTGCTCAACCGTATCCATGCCCAGGCCGTGCACGTGCCCTACAAGGGCAGCAGCCAGTCGCTGGTCGACCTCGCGGGCAACCAGCTCGACATGCAGTTCGACAACATGACCACCGCGCTGGCCTTTGCCAAGAACGGCCAGGCCAAGGCGCTGGCCGTGACCAGCGCGGCGCGCTCGCCGCTGCAGCCCGATCTGCCGACGCTGGCCGAGTCCGGCGTGCCCGGCTTCGAGGCCGCGACCTGGCTGGGCCTGCTGGCGCCCGCGGCCACGCCCGTGCCCGTGATCGCCTGGCTCAACAAGGAAGTGGTCGCGGTGCTGGCCTCGCCCGCGGTGACGGCGCGGCTCGCTGCCCAGGGCTTCACGCCCAAGCCGCAGACGCCCGAGGCCTTCCGCCAGTTCATCCATGACGAGACGCTGAAATTCGCCGAACTCATCAAGGCCAACAACGTCACGATCAATTGACGCGGCTGCCGCCCTCCAACCGCGCCCAAGAAAGACATCCATGGACACTCGTCATCCCCTCGACAACCGTCTGCCCGGCATGCTGCGCAGCGGCCAGCCGCTGCGCGGCGTCTTCAACTCGCTGCCCAGCCCGGCCATCGTCGAGATGTGCGGCTATGCCGGCTTCGACTTCATCATCATCGACAACGAGCATGGCAGCGCCGGCTTCGAAACCACCGAGAACATGCTGCGGGCGGCGCGCGCCAGCGGCATCGTGCCGGTGGTGCGCTGTCTGCGCCACGACATCTCGCGCGTGCTCGACATGGGCGCGAGCGCGGTACAGATCCCCATGGTCGCCAGCGCCGCCGAGGCGCGCGATCTGGTGCAGCAGGTGCGCTATCCGCGCGGCGGGCGCCGCGGCAGCGCCTTCAGCCCGCGCGCCGCGGGCTATGGCGCCTTCCCCGGCATTGCCCATACCGAGCGCAGCAATGCGGGCATCGCGCTGATCGTGATGATAGAGACGCCCGAGGCCGTGGCCCAGGCGGGCGAGATCGCGGCCGTGGAAGGCGTGGACGCGGTATTCGTCGGGCCCAACGACCTGTCCCATGCGATGGGCTTCGACAACGACTGGCAGTGCCCGCAGGTCGAGGCCGAGATCGAACGCGCGCTGCGCGCCATCAGCGCCGCGGGCAATTGCGCCGGCGTGGTCGCGCTGACACCGGAACACGAGGCCAAGTACGGCGCCTGGGGCGCGCGCTACTTCGCCGGCGTCACCACCGGCCTGATCACGCGCGCGCTGCAGCAGGCCTCGGCGGCCGGCGGGCGCCTGACTGCATCCGCGCAGCTCGCCTACTGAGGTCCGCCCGCCGCTTGGGCGGCGCGCTCCAGCCCGATCAGGAAAAAGAAAAGCCCAAGTGACGCAATCACTTGGGCTTTTTCCATGAATTCCTGGTCGGGGTGAGAGGATTCGAACCTCCGGCCTCTACGTCCCGAACGTAGCGCTCTACCAGGCTAAGCTACACCCCGATGGCAACCTCTTTTCAGGCACAAGACCGGCAAGGGTCTCAAGTGCGTCTGTCGAGAAGTTGAGCCGCTAATTGTAGCAAGTTTGCGCTGTGCAAATTGTCTGGCAGCTGTTTTAACGCATCAATTGCGCGCTCGGCTTCGGCGTGGGCGGCGGCGCGGGCCACGTCCAGTGCGCCCGTGGCCTGCACGATGGCAATCACGCGGCTCAGCTGTTCGGTCGAGCCCTGCTCTATGGCCTGGCGCACGATGGCGGCGTCTTCGGGCGTGGCGCGCTGCATTGCGGCGATCAGTGGCAGGGTGCACTTGCCTTCGCGCAGGTCGTCGCCGAGGTTCTTGCCCATTTCAGCGGTGTCGCCGGTGTAGTCAAGCACATCGTCGATGATCTGGAACGCCGTGCCCAATGCCTGGCCATAGGTGGCGCAGGCGTCTTCCACGGCCGCGCTGCTGCCGGCCAGCACGGCGCCGAGCTGGGCGCTGGCCTCGAACAGCTTGGCGGTCTTGGAGCGGATCACATGCAGATAGCCTTCTTCGTCCAGCGAGGCGTCGTGCATGTTCATCAGCTGCTGGACTTCGCCTTCGGCAATGATGTTCGTCGCATCCGACAGGATTTGCAGCACGCGCGTGCTGCCGGCCTCGACCATCATCTGGAACGAGCGGGTGTGCAGGAAGTCGCCCACCAGCACGCTGGCCGGATTGCCAAAGGCCTCATTGGCCGTGGCGCGGCCGCGGCGCATGGTCGATTCATCGACCACGTCGTCGTGCAGCAGCGTCGCGGTGTGGATCAGCTCGACCACAGCGGCGAGGTTGAAGCGCTGGCTTTCCTCGTAGCCCAGGGCCTTGCAGATCATCAGCAGCAGTGCCGGGCGCAGCCGCTTGCCGCCGGCGGCAATGATGTATTGGGAAATCTGGGAGATCAGCGGAACACTGGTGTGCAGGCGGTCGGCGATGACGCTGTCCACCTCGCGCATGTCGCTGGCGATCAGGGAAAGGGGATTGTTGGGGGTGATAGCTGTGGTCAAGATGGTGGCCGCCCTGTTAGCCTCTGATTATAGGAACTGTCTGTCGCAAATGGCGGCAGTTGGCGCTGACCCTGGCAAGCGTTTTGCACGCAGAGCCCTCATGCAAGGAAAATTTTGCCGTGGTACAATCGCCGGCTCTGCGGAAATTCGTCTGCAGAACTCTCAATTAAAGAGGTCATACATGTACGCGGTCATAAAAACCGGCGGCAAGCAGTATCGCGTTGCTTCCGGCGAAAAAATCAAAGTAGAACAGATTGCTGCGGACGTAGGCCAGGAAATTGTGATCGATCAGGTTCTCGCAGTCGGCAACGGCACGGAAATCAAGATCGGCGCACCCCTGGTGTCCGGCGCAACTGTGAAGGCAACGGTCGTTGCTCACGGTAAACACGACAAAGTGCACATCTTCAAGATGCGCCGTCGTAAGCACTATCAGAAGCGTCAGGGTCACCGTCAACAGTTCACCGAACTGCAGATCGTGGCAATCGTTGCTTAATAGGAGCTTTCAGTCATGGCACAGAAAAAAGGCGGCGGCTCTACGCGAAACGGGCGCGATTCCAAGCCCAAGATGCTCGGCGTGAAGGCATTCGGCGGTGAGTTGATCACGGCTGGTTCCATCATCGTTCGCCAGCGCGGCACCAAGTTCCACCCCGGCGACAACGTCGGCGTGGGCAAGGACCACACGCTGTTTGCCTTGGTCGAGGGCCACGTGTCCTTCTCCACCAAGGGCGCACTGTCCAAGCACATGGTCAATGTGACGCCTGCATAAGGTTTGTCACTTCGACACGCAGCGAAGCCCCGACCTGTCGGGGCTTTGCTGTTTAAGGGGTATTTTTGCCCTGCCCCGTTCGACGGGGTTTATGCTTTTGCGCGCGGCGGGATACGCCGTACGCTGCACGAAAGCACACTGTTTTGTAAACTGGATGCCTCATGAAGTTCGTCGATGAAGCTTATATTGACATTGCCGCCGGTGATGGTGGCAATGGCTGCGTCTCGTTTCGACACGAGAAATACAAGGAATTCGGCGGCCCCAATGGGGGAGACGGTGGCCGTGGCGGCCATGTCTTCGCGGTAGCGGATTCCAACCTCAACACCCTGGTCGATTTTCGCTATGCGCGCCGGCACGAAGCCAAGCGCGGCGAGCACGGCATGGGCTCGGACATGTTCGGCGCCGCGGGCAACGACATCACCTTGCGCGTGCCCGTGGGCACGATCTTTTCCGACCAGGAAACCGGTGAAGTGCTCTATGAGCTGCTGACTCCGGGCGAAGTCGTGACCATCGCCAAGGGCGGTGACGGCGGCTTCGGCAACATGCGTTTCAAGAGCGCGATCAACCGCGCGCCGCGCCAGAAGACGCCGGGCTGGCCCGGCGAGCGCAAGAGCCTCAAGCTCGAGCTCAAGGTGCTGGCCGACGTGGGCCTGCTGGGCATGCCCAATGCCGGCAAGTCGACGCTGATCACGGCCGTGTCCAATGCGCGCCCGAAGATCGCCGACTATCCGTTCACCACGCTGCACCCCAACCTGGGTGTGGTGCGCGTCGGCCCCGAGCAAAGCTTTGTGATCGCCGACATTCCCGGTCTGATCGAGGGCGCGTCGGAAGGCGCGGGCCTGGGTCATCTGTTCCTGCGCCATCTGCAGCGCACGCGTCTGCTGCTGCATGTGGTCGACATGGCACCGTTCGACGATGCCGTCGATCCCGTGGCACAGGCCAAGGCGATCGTGGGCGAGCTCAAGAAGTATGATGCCGCGCTCTACGACAAGCCGCGCTGGCTGGTGCTCAACAAGCTCGACATGGTGCCGGTCGAAGAGCGCGCCGCGCGCGTCAAGGACTTCGTCAAGCGCTTCAAGTGGAAGGGCCCGGTCTTCGAGATCTCGGCGCTGACGCGCGAAGGCTGCGAGCCGCTGATCAAGACCATCTTCCAGCATGTGCAGGCCCAGCAGCGCGCCGAGAACACGCCCGAGGAAATCGATCTGCGTTTCGTCGGTGATGCGCCGGCCGAAGTCGATCCGCGCGACCCGCGTTTCGCCGACGACGACGCGAAGTGAGGGTGCCGGGCAGGCCGCAAGGCCTGCCGGGAAGAGGCCTGAGCGAGGTTCGGGCCATTGACTGACCAGCGCCTGTGGCCTGCGGGGCAGGCGCTCAAGAACAATCTGAATCATGGCTTCCAGTGTTTTGCGTGACGCGCGGCGTATCGTGGTGAAGGTCGGCTCCAGCCTCGTGACCAACGAAGGCCGCGGGCTCGATGAAGAGGCGATTGCGCAGTGGAGCCAGCAGCTCGCCGCCCTGGTGCGCGGCGATGCCGATGGCGTGCGCCGCGAGGTGGTCATGGTGTCCAGCGGCGCCATCGCCGAAGGCATGAAGCGCCTGGGCTGGAAGACGCGTCCCAAGCAGGTGCATGAACTGCAGGCGGCCGCGGCCGTGGGCCAGATGGGCCTGGCGCAGATGTACGAAACCAAGCTGCGCGAGCAGGGCGTGGGCAGTGCCCAGGTGCTGCTGACCCATGCCGACCTGGCCGACCGCGAGCGCTATCTGAATGCGCGCACCACGCTGCTGACGCTGTTGAACCTGGGCGTGGTGCCGGTCATCAACGAGAACGACACCGTCGTCAACGACGAAATCAAGTTCGGCGACAACGACACGCTGGGCGCGCTGGTCGCCAACCTGGTCGATGCCGATGCGCTGGTCATCCTGACCGATCAAAAGGGCCTGTTCACGGCCGACCCCCGCAAGAACCCCGATGCGCGTTTTGTCGACGAAGCCCAGGCCGGCGACCCCGCGCTCGAGGCCATGGCCGGCGGCGCGGGCTCGAGCATCGGCAGCGGCGGCATGATCACCAAGATCCTGGCCGCCAAGCGTGCCGCGGGCTCGGGCGCCTCCACCGTGATTGCCTGGGGCCGCGAGCCGAATGTGCTGGGCCGGCTGGTCGCGGGCGAGGCCATCGGCAGCCTGCTGATCGCGCAGACCGCCAAGAAGCAGGCGCGCAAGCAATGGATTGCCGACCATCTGCAGCTCAAGGGCGCGGTCAGCGTGGACCAGGGCGCGGCCGACAAGCTGCAGGAAGAGGGCAAGAGCCTGCTGCCGATAGGCATGACGGGTGTCGAGGGCAGTTTCTCGCGCGGCGATGTGATTGCGGTGCGCAATCCGCAGGGCCGCGAGATTGCGCGCGGGCTGGCCAACTACGCCAGCGCCGAAGCGCGCCTGCTGTGCCGCAAGAGCTCAGCCGAATTCGAACGCCTGCTGGGCTACAGCGCAGAGTCCGAAATGATCCACCGCGACAATATGATTGTTAACGGCCATTGAGGCAAAACGCCAGGCGCAGGGCCTGGCGCTGGTGTCAAAGGTGCTTGTTGTTGCCGGATGCCGCGCGCTGGCTGGCCGCGGTCAGATCGGTCTGCGGATCGGGATCGAAACTCGCACCCGGTGGCAGTTCCAGACCGGGGTGCAGCAGTCCCAGGGCCGTGCGTGAAGGCAGTGCGGTCGCGGGAACGGCCACGCCGTCCTGCTCCCGGTTGCGCATCCCGCTGCGCAGATAGCGATTGCGCTGCTCCTGGCGCGGCAGGAACCGGGCCAGTTCGGTCAGCGCCATTTCATAGACGCCGCGCTTGAATTCGACCACTACCTCGAGTGGCACCCAATAGTCGTTCCAGCGCCAGGCATCGAACTCCGGATGGTCTGTGGCCCTGAGGTTCAAGTCCCAGTCATGGCCCAGCAATTGCAGCAAATACCAGATCTGCTTTTGGCCGCGGTAATGCCCACGCGCATCGCGTCGGATATACCGGTCTGGCACCTCGTAGCGCAACCAGTCCCGGGTTCGGGCGACCACGCGAACGTGGTCGGGCTTCAGACCCACCTCTTCATGCAATTCCCGAAACATCGCCTGCTCAGGAGATTCTCCACGGTCAATACCGCCTTGCGGGAATTGCCAGCTGTGGGTGCGGATGCGTTTTCCCCAGAACACCTGGTTCTTGTGGTTGAGCAGGATGATGCCGACGTTCGGGCGAAATCCGTCCCGGTCAAGCATAATCGAACCCCAATTTTTTGAATTGCGTCCATTATGCATGGTGCCATGCCCCCGGCAAGCGCGCCCGCCTGATTTCCGCTGTACTCTGCCCCCATGAAAGCCTCTCAATTCTTCATCTCCACCTTCAAAGAAGCTCCGGCCGATGCCGAGGTGGTCAGCCACAAGCTCATGATGCGTGCGGGCCTGATCAAGCGCCTTGGAGCCGGGGTCTACAACTACATGCCCATGGGCCTGCGCGTGATCCGCAAGGTCGAAGCCATCGTGCGCGAAGAGATGAACCGCGCGGGTGCGGTTGAGATCTCCATGCCCGTGGTTCAGCCGGCCGAGCTGTGGCAGGAAACCGGCCGCTTCGAGAAGATGGGCCCCGAGCTGCTGCGCATCCAGGATCGCCACGGCCGTGACTTCGTCATCCAGCCGACCAGCGAGGAAGTGGTCACCGACATCGCGCGCCAGGAACTTCGCAGCCACAAGCAGTTACCCAAGAATCTCTATCAGATTCAGACCAAGTTCCGTGACGAGCGCCGCCCGCGCTTCGGCCTGATGCGTGGTCGCGAGTTCATCATGAAAGACGCCTACAGCTTTGACAAGAGCCGCGATGCGGCGCAGCTGAGCTACCAGAACATGCGCCAGGCCTACCAGCAGATCTTCGATCGCTTCGGCCTGCGCTACCGTGCCGTGCGCGCCGACAGCGGCGCCATTGGTGGCGATCTGAGCGAGGAATTCCAGGTCATTGCCGCGACCGGTGAAGACGCCATCGTCTATTGCCCCGACAGCGATTACGCCGCCAACCTCGAGAAGGCCGAAGCGCTGGCGCCCACGGCCGCGCGTCCCGCCGCCACGCTGGGCATGAGTCGGACGGCCACGCCCGGCAAGAGCACTTGCGCCGATGTCGCCGAGCTGCTGGGCGTGCCGCTCTCGACGACCGTCAAGTCGCTGGTGCTGGCCACCGATCAGCTGGACGACAAGGGCATCCTGATCAAGAGCCAGGTCTGGCTGCTGCTGCTGCGCGGCGACCACGACATGAACGAGATCAAGGTCGCCAAGGTGCCTGGCCTCGATGCCGGCTTCCGCTTCGCGACCCAGGCCGAGATCGAGACGCACTTCGGTTGCAAGCCCGGCTATCTGGGCCCGATCAACCTGCTGCAGCCGGTGAACCTGGTCGTGGACCGCGACGTGGCCGTGATGGCCGACTGGATCTGCGGCGCGAACGCCGAGGACTTCCACATGATTGGCGTGAACTGGGGCCGCGACCTGCCCGAGCCGACCATCGTTGCCGATCTGCGCAACGTCGTGGCCGGGGATGCTTCGCCGGACGGCAAGGGCCAGCTGGCCATCGAGCGCGGCATCGAAGTCGGCCATGTGTTCTACCTGGGCGACAAATACTCCAAGGCCATGAACGCCACCTTCCTGGCGGACAACGGCAAGCCGGCGTTCTTCGAGATGGGCTGTTACGGCATTGGCGTGACCCGCCTGCCGGCCGCTGCCATCGAGCAGAACCACGACGAGCGCGGCATCATCTGGCCGGACGCGATTGCGCCGTTCACCGTGGTGCTGTGCCCCATCGGCATGGCGCGCAGCGAAGCCGTGCAGGCGACTGCCGGCGCGCTGTATGACGCGCTGATCGCACTGGGCGTGGACGTGATCATCGACGACCGCGACGAGCGCCTGGGCGCGATGCTGGCCGACTGGGAGCTGATTGGCGTGCCGCACCGCGTGGTGATTTCCGACCGTGGCCTCAAGGAAGGCACGGTCGAGTACCAGCACCGTCGCGAGACCGAAGCCAGCAAGGTCGCGCAGGACGGCATCCTCGACCACCTCAAGGGCCGTCTGGGCCTGTGATGGACTCCGGCCGCACCGCTGCAGCCCTGCCGCGGTCCGCGGCCGCGGGGCTGCGCCGGCGTGGCCTGCTGCTGGCCTTGCCAGGCCTGCTGGCCACGCCCGCGCACGCGGGTGGGCAGCTCGAGGAGCCGCTGGCCGATTCGGTGCGCACCGCCTTGCGCGCGGCCGTGGCCAGCGCCGGCCCGCCCGAGCTGCTGTTTGCCTCGACCGAAGCCCGGCTCTCCTATCTGCGCTGGCTTGCCGCCATGAGCGACCGGCTCTACCGGCGCAAGCCCGAGGCCGATGTGCGGCGCGAATTCCTGCAGACCGTCTGGTATGAGGCGCGGCGCGCAGGTCTGGATGTGAGCCTGGTGCTGGGCCTGATCGAAGTCGAAAGTGCGTTTCGCAAGTTCGCGATCTCCAGCGTGGGCGCGCGCGGCTACATGCAGATCATGCCGTTCTGGATGCGCGTGATCGGCGACGGCGATGCCGGCAAGCTGTTCCACATGCAGACCAACCTGCGCTTTGGCTGCGTGATCCTGCGCCATTATCTGGACCGCGAACGCGGCGACATGTTCATGGCGCTGGGCCGCTACAACGGCAGCCGGGGCCGCCCGCCCTATCCGAACGCGGTGTTCGCGGCCCAGCGCAAATGGCTGTTCGATCCGGCCAACCGGATCTGATCAGCCCGCGGCGACCGCCGGGGCCGTGGCCTCGGCATCGATGCGCGACACCATCACCTGGTCGATGCGATAGCTGTCCACGTCCAGCACCTCGAACTTGTAGCCGCCCCAGTTGACGCTGTCGGTGCGCCTTGGCACGCGGCGCAGCATCACCATCAGGAAGCCGCCCAGGGTTTCGTATTCATCCTCATGCGGCAACTCGTCCAGCGACAGCGCGCGCAGCACATCCTGGATGGGCGTCACGCCATCGATCAGCCAGGAATTGGCATCGCGGCGCACGATCTGTTCTTCGTCGTCCATGTCGACCATATCGCCCATGACGGTGCTCATCACATCGTTGAGCGTGACCACGCCGACCACCAGGCTGTACTCGTTCAGGATGATGGCGAAGTCTTCATGCACCTGGCGGAACTGGTCCAGCACTTCGGTCAGCGTCAAGCGGTCGGGCACGACCAGGGCCTTGTGCACCAGCGTGTCGTCGCGCAGCGAGATCGGCTGGTTGGTCAGCGCGCGCTGGAACAGGTCCTTGGCGTCGACATAGCCCACCACATGGTCGATATCGCCTTCGCAGACCGGGTAGGTGGAGAACGGCTCGGCCGCGATGCGCAGGCGCACCACTTCATCGGAGTCGTCGCGCAGGAAATAGGCAATCCGGTCGCGCTGCGTCATGGCCGAGGACACAGTGCGCGACTCGAGCTCGAACACATTGGCAATCATCTGCTGCTCGCGCTGGCCCATCATGCCGGTGCGCGCGCCGGCTTCGGTCATGGCCAGGATGTCGTCCGAGGTGATGCGCTCGTCGCGCTGCGTGGGCAGCTTGAACAGCTTGAAGATGCCATCGGTGCTGCGGCTGTAGAGCCAGACGATGGGCTTGAACAGCGTCATGCAGGTCTGCATGGGTCCGACCACGCGCAGCGCCACGGTTTCCGACTCGGCCATGCTCAGGCGCTTGGGGATCAAATCGGCGAAGACGATGAAAAGCGAGGTGATGATGAAAAATGACGCGAGAAAACCCAGGGTAGCGGCGGTGCTCGAAGTGAACCAGAGTTCGAACACGCGCGTGAAATAGGGACTGAAAGCGCCTTCGCCGACGATACCGCCGAGGATGGCAATCGCGTTCTGCCCAATCTGTACCACCGTGAAATAGTTGCCGGGTTGCTCCTGCATGCGCAGCACGGCGTCGGCGCGGGCATCGCCCTCGTCGGCCAGCAGCCGCAGCCGCAGGCGCCGGGACGCGGCCAGCGAGATCTCGGCCATGGAGAAAAATGCGCTGATGGCAATCAGCACGGCAACGGTGAACAGACTTTGGGAAAAGCTCATAGGCAAGGAACGAAAAGCCGCGAATGAAGACCTCGCAGCGGGGCCGTGTAAGTCATTGCATCATAAAAGATGCGAACTTCTTGAAAGTGCCAGCAGTTGGCACTAAAAAACCGCCCGAAGGCGGTTTGCTTGAATCAGTGCAGGCTCAGGCCTTGTTATCCAGCAGTTGCTGGAGCTCGCCGGATTCGTACATCTCCATCATGATGTCCGAGCCGCCGATGAATTCGCCCTTGACATAAAGCTGGGGAATGGTCGGCCACTGGCTGTAGTCCTTGATGCTCTGGCGGATTTCCTGGTCTTCGAGCACATTGACGGTAGCAATGGTCTTGGTGTCGACGCCGCAGGCCTTGAGGATCTGCAGCGCACGGCCGGAAAAGCCGCACTGGGGGAAACTGGCGTTGCCCTTCATGAACAGCAGGATGTCGTTGGTCTTGACGAGTTCGTCGATGCGTTGGTGGGTAGTGCTCATGTGGGACTCCAAAAGAGGGCGGCCGCGCGTGCGGCAGGATTACACCCGGGATTATTTCACTGTCTGTCCAAATCCGTCATGCACCCGCCGCTGCAACGGGCAATACCGGCCAGATCGTTGCGGCTTTGCACCTGTGCAAAACCGGCGTCATGCAGCAGCGCCCGCACGGCCAGGGCCTGGTCCCAGCCATGCTCGATCAGCAGCCAGCCGTTGCGCGCCAGGCGCTGCGGCGCCTGATCGATGATCGCACGGATATCGTCCAGCCCGTCGGCGCCGCTGGCCAAGGCCGCCAGCGGTTCATGCGTCAGGCTGCTCAGATGGGGATCGTTGGCGGCAATATAAGGGGGGTTGGTGACGATGGCGTCGAAAACCTGCGCCGGCGCGAGCGCCTGCAGCCACGAGCCGTGGGCAAGTTGCAGCGCCAGACCGAGGCGTTGTGCATTGTCGCTGGCCACGGCCAGCGCATCGGCACTCGCGTCGACGGCCCAGACCTGGGCATCGCGGCGCTCGTGCGCCAGCGCCAGCGCAATCGCGCCGCTGCCCGTGCCCAGGTCGACAATGCGCGGCGCGGGCCAGTCTGCCAGCACTTCGAGCGCCCAGTCGACCAGGGTCTCGGTGTCGGGGCGCGGGTCGAGCACGCGGGCATCGACCTGCAGCGCCAGGCCGTAGAACTCCTTGCGGCCGGTGAGGTAGGCGACAGGTTCACCTGCGAGGCGGCGCGCGCAAAGCGCATCGAATGCCTGCTGCTGCGCGGGCGCCAGCATGTCCGTATCGTGGGTCAGTAACCATGCGCGGCCGGCATCGGGGCGGCCCAGCACATGCAGCAGCAGCAGCTGGGCGTCGATGCGCTCCAGGCCTGACTGCTGTGCCTGGTGCAGGGCTTGCTGCAGCGTCATGCTCACCCGTTCACCTCGAGCTCGGCCAGCTGTTCGGCTTCGCGTGCATGCTGCAGCGCCTGCAGCACATCGCCCAGATCGCCTTCCATCACATACAGCAGCTTGTAGAGCGTGAGGTTGATGCGGTGGTCGGTGATACGGCCCTGCGGAAAGTTGTAGGTGCGGATGCGATCGGAGCGGTCGCCGCTGCCGATCAGGCCCTTGCGCTGGGCGGCTTCCTTGGCGGCGCGCTCGCTGCGCTCCTTTTCCTGGATGCGGGCCTGCAGCACCTGCAAGGCCTTGGCCTTGTTCGCATGCTGGCTGCGGCCGTCCTGGCATTCGGCGACGATGCCCGTGGGCAGATGGACCACGCGCACTGCGGAATCGGTCTTGTTGATGTGCTGGCCGCCCGCGCCGCTGGCGCGGAAGGTGTCGATGCGCAGGTCGGCCGGGTTCAGCGTGATCACCTGGGCTTCGTCGGGCTCGGGCATCACCGCCACGGTGCAGGCGCTGGTGTGGATGCGGCCCTGGGTTTCGGTGGCCGGCACGCGCTGCACGCGGTGGCCGCCGGATTCAAAGCGCAGCTTGCCGTAGACCTGGTCGCCCGAGATATGCAGCACGATTTCCTTGTAGCCGCCGACTTCGTTGTCGCTGGCGCTCATGACCTCGACCTTCCAGCCCACGCTGTCGCAGTAGCGCGTGTACATGCGCGCCAGATCGGCGGCAAACAGCGCCGATTCGTCGCCGCCGGTGCCGGCGCGGATTTCCAGATAGGCCGCGCGCTCGTCGTCGGGGTCCTTGGGCAGCAGCAGGCGCTGCAGTTCTTCCTCGAGCTGGGCCAGCTCGGCCGTGGCGCCGGCAATCTCCTCCTGCGCCATTTCGGCCATCTCGGGGTCGGCCTGCATTTCCTGGGCCTCGGCCAGATCGGCCTCGCGCTGCACGAAGCGCGCATAGCGGCCGGCCACGGCCGTGACATCGGCATGCTCGCGCGAAATCTTCCGGTACTGGGCCATGTCGTTCATGATGTCTTCGCGCGACAGCAGGAAATCAAGCTCTTCGAGGCGCTGGGCGAAACGTTGCAGCTGGCTGCGGAGAAAGGGTTGCATGGCGGGGAACGGTTGCGCTATGCGGGGCATAGCTGGAAAGAAGGCGAGGGCGGCGCAAGCGTGCGCAGGCAGGCACGCCGGACGGGACCGCGTCGCTAGAGCGTGCTCTTGCTTTGCGCGCGCAGGAACAGCCGCGAGACGGTCTGCACGGTCTGGGCGCGCTGCTCGGCGTCGCCCGAATGCAGCTCGGCCAGCGTGCCGTGCAGCATTTTCTGCGTGAGCCCGCGCGACAGGGCTTCGAGCACGGCATCGACATCCTCGCCCTTGGCCAGGCGCTTGCGGGCGCGCGCGATTTCCGCGGCGCGCCAGACATCGGTCTGCTCATGCAGCTGCTGGATCAGGGGCACGACACCGCCCTGGGGGCTGCGCTGGTCCATCCAATGCAGAAAGCTCTGCACGCCGCTGTCGATGATGGCTTCGGCCTGGGCCACGGCGGCCTGGCGGTGGGCCTGGGCGGTCTGCACGACATGCGCCAGATCGTCGACGGTATAGAGGTAGACGTCGCGCAGCGCCTTGACTTCGGGTTCGATGTCGCGCGGCACGGCCAGGTCGACCATGAACATCGGCCGGTGCTTGCGCTTCTTCAGCGCGCTTTCGACCGCGCCCAGGCCGATGATGGGCAGGCTCGACGCCGTGCAGCTGATCACCGCATCGTATTCGTGCAGGTGGTCGGGCAGCTCGGACAGGCGCATGACCTCGGCACCGAAGCGCGCGGCCAGCTTTTCGCCGCGCTCCATGGTGCGGTTGGCAATGGTGATGTGCTGCGGGTTCTTGGCCGCGAAATGGGTGGTGGCGAGCTCTATCATCTCGCCCGCGCCGACAAACAGGATGCGGATCTTGCCCAGGTCCTCGAACAGCTGGCCGGCCAGGCGCACGGCGGCCGCGGCCATGCTGATGCTGTGCTCGCCGATCTCGGTCGAGCTGCGCACTTCCTTGGCGACCGCAAAGCTGCGCTGGAACAGCTGGTTGAGCGTGGTGCCCAAAGCGCCCGCGGTCTCGGCCGCGCGCACGGCGTTCTTCATCTGGCCCAGTATCTGCGCCTCGCCCAGCACCATCGAGTCCAGGCCGCTGGCCACGCGGAACGCATGGCGCGCGGCAAAACCTTCTTCGAGCTGGTAGGAGTGCGAGCGCAGCACCTCGGGGCTCACGCCGCCGCTGCGCGCCAGCCAGTCCAGCGTATGGCCTATGGCCGGGGTATTGGCCGCACAATAGATTTCCGTGCGGTTGCAGGTCGACAGGATGGCGGTTTCCACGCCATCGTGCTGGCCGCTGCTGCCCAGCGACTGGCGCAGGCCTTGCAGCGTCGGTGCTATCTGGTCGAGCGCAAACGCAAAACGACCCCGCAAATCAAGCGGAGCCGTGTGGTGGTTGATGCCTAAAGCCCAGACTGCCATAAGTCCACCATTATAAAATTTATGTGCCAGCTTGGCATCCCCCGCTTTCATAAGCCTTGATTTAGGTCATATCCCATGGGTTTTCCTGCCGCGCTCGCGCATCTGCTGAACTTTGTCGCTCCGGCCCTGGTGCTGGCCCTGGGCTTGGCCACGGTTGCCAGAATCTCAGGGCTCAAAGCGCGGCAGATCACTGGCTGGTGGCAACAGGTTGCTATCAATTTCTTTGTCGGTGGCGGTGTTTTGCTCGCGGGTCTGCTGGTGTTCGGCAGCGATGGGAAGCTCGCGACCTATGCCGCGCTGGTGCTGCTAAGTGCTTGCAGTCAGTGGGTTCTCTCGGGTGGCTGGCGGCGCTGAGCCGCAAGGCGCGGCCTGCTCCAGCAGCCAGTGGCGAAAGGCCAGCAGCGCCGGTGCGGGCGTGCGGCCTGCCGGCCGGCACAGGAAGTAGCCGCGCTCGATCTGCACCGGCTGGTCGATGGCGACCACGATGCGGCCTGCGGCGAGGTCGTCCTCGATCAGGCAGCGCTGCACCACGGCCACGCCCATGCCGGCAATCACCGCCTGCACCAGCATAGACACCAGCTCGAAATCCGCGGCCGCGGCCGGCACCTCGGCGCCGCAGCCCGCATGCGCTGCCCATTGCGACCAATTGCGCGGGTAATTGGTGTGCGCCAGCAGCGGGCGGCGCAGCAGATCGGCGGCGCTGCGGATGGCGTTGGGGCCGTCGAGGTCGCGTGGCCGGCAGATAGGCACCAGTTCGCGCCCGACGATGTAGTCGGCCGCAATGCTCGCCGGCCATGGATCCTGGCCTATGCGCAGCCAGCCGTCGATTTCTGCGGCGCTGAGGGGATCGTCGCGGCGATAGGGCGCAAATGACAGCATCACGCCCGGACAGCGCGCGCTGAAGTCGGGCAGGCGCGGAATCAGCCAGTGGCTGAACAGGGTAGGGGTCACCGACAGCCGCAGCTGCGTGCCCGGGTACGGGCGGCGCAGATGGGCCGAAGCCGACTCTATGGTGACGATGGCCGGCCCCACCGCGTCGAGATAGGCGCGGCCTGCGGCGCTGAGCACGCTGCGCCGGCCCTGGCGCTCGAACAGCGCAACGCCCAGGTGCTCTTCGAGCCGGGCAATCGCGCGGCTGATCGCACCCTGGGTCACATGCAAATCCTCGGCCGCCAGCGAGTAATTGCCCAGGCGTGCGGCCGCGGCAAAGGCGTGCAGTTCGGAAAGGGAGGGGGAGTGCATGCGCATGGCGCGGGCAATTATGACGGTTGGTAATGGTTGCCTGGCCATTTTGTCGCTTTTCGCCGCATCGACCTCTGTCCAGAATCTGCGCTTCAGAACCATTATTCAAAAAGAGACTCCCATGGCCCTGCGTAGAACCCTGTTGTCCAGTCTTGCCGCCTGCGCTGCCAGCGCGCTGCTCGTGCCCCTGGCCCATGCCCAGGCCGACTATCCCAACCGTCCGCTGCGCCTGATCGTGCCGTTTGGCGCCGGCGGTTCGACCGACATGGTCGCGCGCCTGCTGGCCGACAAGATGGGCCAGGTGCTGGGCAAGGCCGTGGTGGTCGAGAACCGCGGCGGCGCGGGCGGCTCCATCGGTGCCGATGCCATTGCCAAGGCCGCGCCCGACGGCTACACCATAGGCATGGCCACCGTGTCCACGCATGGCGCCAACCCGGCCATCATGGCCAAGTTGCCCTATGACGCGGTCAAGGACTTCGCGCCCATCACCAACGTGATGTCCGTGCCCAGCGTGTTCGTGATCCACAACAGCGTGCCGGCCAAGACCATGCAGGAATTCATCGCGCTGGCCAAGGCCCAGCCCGGCAAGTACACCTTTGCCTCGCCCGGCAACGGCTCGCTGGGCCATGCGAACATCGAGAATTTCATGAACCTGGCGGGCATCGACATGCTGCACATCCCTTACAAGGGCGCGGGCCAGGCCATCAACGATGCGCTCGCGGGCCAGGTCACGGCGATGACCGACAACCTGCCGTCGACGCTGGCGCACATCAAGTCGGGCAAGCTGCGCCCCCTGGCCGTGCTCGCGCTCAAGCGCAGCGATGTGCTGCCCGATGTGCCCACCTATGCCGAGCTGGGCTATCCCGGCATGGGCGACGGCGGCTGGTTCGGCCTGGTCGCGCCCGCGGGCACGCCGCCGGCCATCATCGCCAAGCTCAACGCCGCGGCGCACAAGGTCATGGCCATGCCCGACTACCTCGAGAAGCAAAAGGGCATCTCGGGCGAATCCATGGGCAATACACCGGCCCAGTTCAGCAAGCAGATCACTGCCGCCATCGACCGCTACACGGCCGTTGCCAAGCGCGCCAACATCAAGCTCGATTGATGCCTTTGCCTGATTTCCTGCAAGCGCGGCCGGACCGCCCGGTCGAGGTGTTCGCGCCCACGGCGCCCGCGCTGCCGCTGGTCTGCGATTCGCCGCACAGCGGCACGGCCTATCCGGCCGACTTCGGCCACTGCGTGGACATGGCGCTGCTGCGCCGCGGCGAGGACACCGATGTGCACAAGCTGTGGCAGCGCTGGCCTGCGCATGGCGCGACGCTGCTCGCGGCGACGTTTCCGCGCACCTACATCGACGTCAACCGCTCGGCCGACGATATCGACCCGGCGCAGCTGGCCACGGCCTGGCCGTCGCCGCTGGCGCCCGGCGTCAAGACGCGCCAGGGGCTGGGACTGATCTGGCAGCGCATAGTGCGCGACGGCCAGGCCACGCCGCTGTACGACCGCCTGCTGAGCGTGGCCGAAGTGCAGTCGCGGCTGGCGCACTACTGGCAGCCCTACCATGCGGCGCTGCAGCAGGCGATAGACGACAGCGTCGCGCGCTTTGGCGGCGTCTGGCATCTGAACCTGCATTCGATGCCCAATGACGTCTATCGGCGCCTGGGACGGCCCGAGGCCCGGCTGGCCGACTTTGTGCTCGGCGACCGCGACGGCACGACCTGCGCGCCCGAGTTCATCCGGCTGGTGGGCGAGCTGCTGCAGGCCGGCGGCTACAGCGTGGCCTACAACGAGCCCTACAAGGGCGTGGAGCTGATAGGCCGCATTGGCCAGCCGCAACTGCAGCGCCACAGCCTGCAGATCGAAATTCGCCGTCCGGTTTACATGGACGAGGACACGCGCGAACCCAACGCCGGCTTTGCGCCGTTGCAGGCGCACCTGGAAACGGTGATGCAGGGCGTGGCGGACTATGTGCGCGCGCAGCTGCCTTTGACCCGCTCGGCCTGATTTTCCTTTCAGCTCCAAGAAGAGTGTTAACCGCCGCCGCCGGGCCGCCCCCGCGTAGGGGCAGCGAGCCACACGCAGTGGGCAAGCGTGGGGGCTTTTAACACCGCCGCCGGGCCGCCCCAAGGCGGTGGACGGCCCCCTGGGGGTGCAGCGAGCCACACGCAGTGGGTGAGCGTGGGGGTTATTTACGCCGCCGGGCTGAACAGATCCACGCGGTCGCTGATGATTCCGTCGGTGCCGAGATCGAGCAGGCGCTGCACGGCCCATTCGTCATTGACGGTGTAGCTCAGGCAGCGCATGCCCAGGCCATGCACCTGGGCGACGCGTTCGGCATCCCACAGCGCGTGGTTGAAGACCATGGCCACGCAGCCCAGGTCCTGGGCAGTCTGGAAGTCGGCATCGCCTTCGGCCAGCTTGTCGACCAGCAGGCCGCGCGGGATATGCGGCGCGGCTTCTTTTGCCGCCTGCAGGGCCGCGGGCTTGAACGAGCTGAAGAAGGGCTGGACGGCGTCGCGCGGCCAGATGCGGGCCAGCAGCTCGGCGACCACGCGGCCGGTTTCGGCTTCCTGGCCGGGCGTGGGCTTGATTTCCACGTTCAGGAAGAAATGGTTGGCCAGGCACCAGCGCGCCAGCGCCTCCAGCGTAGGCAGGGCTTCGCCCGCATAGGCGCGCGAATGCCAGCTGCCGGCGTCCAGCTGGGCAATCTCGCCCAGCGTCAGGTCGCTGCCCTGGCCCTGGCCATTGGTCGTGCGCTCCAGCGTCGCGTCGTGCAGCAGGAACGGCACGCCGTCGCGGCTGAGCTTGGCGTCGCACTCGAACATGCGCCAGCCATGGGCTGCGCCCAGGCGGAAGGCGCTCATGGTGTTCTCGGGCGCGAGCTTTCCGGCGCCGCGGTGGGCAATCCAGCGGGGATAGGGCCAGGAGGTCGAGGGGGCGGTCATCGCAAATCCATTAATAGTGACGGGGAACGTAAAAAGAGAGCCGCTAGGGCTCTCTTCGGGGCAGCACTTAGATGCGCTTGCCTGTTTCTGCGTTGAACCAGTGGAGCCGGCGCTCTTCGCGCGGCTGGATGCGGATGGTGTCGCCGGCCTTGGGGAAGGCATGGGCTTCCTCGATGCGCACGGTGACCATTTCGCCGCCCACGGTGCCGTACACCAGGCGCTCGGCGCCCAGCAGTTCGACGGTGATGACTTCCATCGCCCAGCCGCCGCTGGCGACGATGTCGATGTGCTCGGGGCGGATGCCCAGGATCTGGCCGGGCTTGCCGCCAGGCGCGTTCTTCAGCAGGTTCATGGGCGGCGAGCCGATGAAGCTGGCGACAAAGGTCGTGGCCGGGGTGTTGTAGACCTCTTCGGGCGTGCCGAACTGGTCCATCACGCCGCCGTTCATGACGATCATGCGCTGGGCCAGGGTCATGGCTTCGACCTGATCGTGGGTCACGAACAGGCTGGTGATGCCCAGCTCGTGGTGCAGCTTCTGGATCTCGATGCGGGTCTGCGCGCGCAGCTTGGCGTCGAGGTTAGACAGCGGCTCGTCAAACAGGAACACCTTGGGCTGGCGCACGATGGCACGGCCCATGGCCACGCGCTGGCGCTGGCCGCCCGAGAGCTGGCGCGGCTTGCGGTCCAGCAGGTGGCCGAGTTCGAGGATCTTGGCGGCCTTGTCGACGCGCTGCTTGATCTCTTCGACGGGCACCTTGGCGATCTTCAGGCCATAGGCCATGTTCTCGAAGTTCGTCATGTGCGGGTACAGCGCGTAGTTCTGGAACACCATCGCGATGTCGCGCTGGGCCGGCTCCAGATTGTTGACCACGCGGTCGCCGATGCAGATGTCGCCGCCGGAGACTTCTTCCAGGCCGGCGATCATGCGCAGCAGGGTCGACTTGCCGCAGCCCGAGGGGCCGACGATGACGATGAATTCGCCGTCCTTGATTTCAGCGTTGACGCCGTGGATCACGGGGACTGCGGTCTTGCCGCTGCCGTAGCGCTTGACGACGTTCTTGAGGGTAATGGATGCCATGAGAGTATTCGTTCAGATCGTTCAGAGGTTCAAAAGGAGCGGTGCTGGGCTTATTTCTCGGTATCCACCAAGCCCTTTACGAACCACTTTTGCATCAACATCACCACCGCCGCGGGCGGCAGCATGGCGACGATGGCGGTGGCCATCACGATGTTCCAATCCACCGCGGCTTCGCCACCGGCAAGCATGCGCTTGATACCGATGACCACCGGGTACATGTCTTCGCTGGTGGTCATCAGCAGCGGCCACAGGTACTGGTTCCAGCCATAGATGAACTGGATCACGAACAGTGCGGCAACCGAAGTCTTGGACAGGGGCACCAGCACATCCTTGAAGAAGCGCATGGGACCGGCGCCATCGATGCGCGCGGCTTCGACCAGCTCGTCCGGCACCGTCAGGAAGAACTGGCGGAACAGGAAGGTGGCGGTGGCCGAAGCGATCAGCGGCAGCGTCAGGCCGGCGTAGCTGTTGAGCATGCCCAGCTCAGCCACGACCTTGTAGGTCGGCAGGATACGCACTTCGACGGGCAGCATCAGTGTCAGGAAGATGGCCCAGAAGCACAGCATCTTGAAGGGGAAGCGGAAGTAGACGATGGCAAACGCCGACAGCAGCGAGATCGCGATCTTGCCGACGGTGATGACCATCGCGGTCACGAAGCTGACCCACATCATGTGCATGACGTTGGTGTTCGAGCCCAGCTTGCCCGAGCCGAACAGCGCGGCCTGGTAGTTTTCCCAGAGGTGGGCGCCGGGCAGCAGCGGCATGGGCGACTGGACGATCGCATCCGCGGTATGCGTGGATGCAACAAAGGCCAGGTACAGGGGGAAGGCCACGATCAGCACGCCCACGATCAGCACGAGGTGGGACAGGACGGTGATCCAGGGACGGCGGTCAACCATGGGAGGACTCCAGATTCACAGGTGCGGGGAAAAGGAACGACATCAGTACTGCACCTTCTTTTCGACGTAGCGGAACTGCACCACCGTCAGGGCCACCACGATGATCATCAGGATCACGGATTGGGCTGCGGAGCTGCCGAGGTCCAGCGACTTGAAGCCGTCCTGATAGACCTTGTAGACCAGGATGGAGGTCGATTGGCCAGGGCCGCCGGCCGTCGCCGCGTCAATGATGCCGAAGGTATCGAAGAACGCGTAGACGATGTTGATCACCAGCAGGAAGAAGGTGGTCGGCGACAGCAGCGGCAGCTGGATGTTCCAGAAGCGGCGCCATGGGCCGGCACCGTCGATGGACGCGGCCTCGATCAGCGATTTCGGGATCGACTGCAGGCCGGCCAGGAAAAACAGGAAGTTGTACGAGATCTGCTTCCACACCGAAGCCAGAACGACCAGCGCCATGGCCTGGCCTTCGTTCATGATGTGGTTCCAGTTGTAGCCCAGCTCGCCCAGGTAATGGGCGACCACGCCCAGCGAGGGCGAGAACATGAACATCCACAGCACGCCGGCAATCACGGGAGCGACGGCGTAGGGGACGATCAGCAGGGTCTTGTAGAGCATGGCCGCGCGCACGATGCGGTCGGCAAAGATCGCCAGGATCAACGAGATCGCGATCCCCAGGCCTGCCACGAGCACCGAGAACAGTGCGGTGCGCATGAAGGAGTTGAGGTAGGTCGGATCGTCCAACAGGTTGGCGAAGTTCTCCAGGCCCACCCATTCCGTGCTCATGCCAAAGGCATCTTCGATCTGGAACGACTGAAGCACGGCCTGGGCCGCAGGCCAGAAGAAAAAGATGCCAATGATCAGCAACTGGGGCAGCAACAGCGCCCAGGGCAACCATGTCGAGCGGAAAAGTACGCGTTTTTCCATGGGGTTCACAAACAAAAAAAACCGCCGAACCCCTTGTCTTGGGATTCGGAGGATTGGAAGGCGCTGGCCACCACGGGTGTAAAAAGCGAATCTAAACGAACCGAGTCGAAACGCTTAATCCAGCGAATATGCGCGTATTGTGCCTAGCTGGCAGCCGCTGTGCCAGCGTAAAAACCGCTAGGCCCTCAAATAAAGGGCTTTAGCTTGTATAAATTGCTTACTTCTTGTTGGCGCGCTCGAAACGCACCAGCAGTTCGTCGCCACGCTTGACGATGGAGTCCAGCGCTTCCTTGGCAGGCTTCTTGCCGCTCCACACCTGTTCGAGTTCTTCGTCCTCGATGGTGCGGATCTGCACGTAGTTGCCCAGGCGGATGCCGCGCGAGTTGTCGGTGACCTTGCGGATCATCTGCTGCACGGCCACGTCGGTGCCGGGGTTCTTCTGGTAGAAGCCCGACTTCTCGGTCAGGTCGTAAGCTGCCATGGTGACCGGCAGATAGCCGGTGCGCTGGTGGCTCGCGGCCTGGACCTTGCTCTGCGACAGGAAGTCGAAGAACTTGGCCACGCCCTTGTACTCCTCGGCCTTCTTGCCGGCCATGACCCACAGCGAAGCGCCGCCGATCACGGTGTTCTGCGGTGCGCCCTTGACGTCGGGGTAGTAGGGCAGGGGAGCCAGCGCGTAGCTGAACTTGGCGTTCTTGGCCACGTCGCCGTAGAAGCCCGACGAGGTCTGGATCATCGCGCATTCACCGGAAGTGAACGAAGCCTGTGCCGACGAGGCACGGCCCTTGTAAACGAACTCGCCAGCGGCCGCAGCCTTGCCCAGCGCGTCGATGTGCTTGACGTGCAGCGGCGAGTTGATCTTCAGGCGCGCGTCCATGCCGGCCATGCCGTTGGCCTTGGTCGCGAACTCGACGTTGTGCCAGGTCGAGAAGCTCTCGAGCTGGGTCCAGCCTTGCCAGGCCAGGGTCATGGGGCAGCTGTGGCCGCTGGCCTTGAGCTTCTTGGCGGCTTCGAACACTTCGGGCCAGGTCTTGGGCGCGACGTCGGGGTTCAGGCCGGCCTTCTTGAAGGCGTCCTTGTTGTAATAGAAGATCGTGGTCGAGCTGTTGAACGGGAAGCTCAGCATCTGGCCGTTGGG